>VMHT01073520.1_pt1 | contig 10028 bp, 9 predicted proteins | sample 4693611 | NCBI WGS metagenome assembly VMHT01 (sample SAMN12280063, study PRJNA550983) | marine metagenome | isolation source: seawater sampled from same location over 5 years 0.02-0.2 micron viral filtrate | place: USA: collected off the coast of southern California halfway between the port... ...
GTATTGTAGCCAAAATTTATCTCATTCGATATATGATGTGCTATTTGATCATCATTATCTGATAAAGGATCGACAGCAAATGGATTTGGCATATCAGGATCATTGCGAGTGTAGTCGTAATAGTACTCTGAGTGTTCTATATCTTCTCGTATCTCAGCAGTGTTCCCTGCACCACAGTTACTAGTGTCAATCTCTATCTGTGGAGAATGGAAACCATCATCACCCATGAGATGATCAAAGGCCCCAGTGTATGTGTCACCACTATCTGCTTCCTCATCAGGAACTTCTGGTGGCCATGGTGAACCTGGCGTCCACTCAAATCCTCCACTCTTTTCAATCCAATCAAGGTCTGAGTCTCTATTGTCCTCAACTTCACTCCAAGGTATTTCCTTGAAGTAGTCTCCTTGGATTACTTCTCTCTTGCTACTAAAAGGTTCTCTCCGAGTAACAGTTTTGCCACCATCAGGTGACTCATAGATGTACTTCTTTTTGTCCATAAGCGGATAGTCTTCTTCAAATGTTCCATTCATAATTGAACCAGCGAGACTCCATGCGTTAACCATAACAAAATAAGAAATCGTTTACTAAACTTTCTGCCTTTTCTTGTCCAAACTTACCTTTCAGATATCCTCCTACTGGGTCTAGTTTGGTCATGTAAGCATCAAAGTCTTTATAGGTGCTGGTATCAGTTCCAGACGGTTTCTCTAATTCTACCATGTCTTTGTACTTTGTCAAGTATTGTCCAAACATATCTAAATGTTCATCAACTTTATCAAAGGTAGTATATCGGACAAAGATATTCTCAGAAAAATGATTACCCATTTCAAAGAATCTATAATCTTTTTCTGCCTTAGGTAATCCAGGCACAGAAAATAAAAACTTTTCTTTTGGATGTTGAAAGTCAAATACAATTATGACTCTCTTCTCTGTAAATCCCATCAAATCCATACCAAAGCAAGGTAGGTTACTGCCTGTCTTAGGATAGATGATAGTATTGTAGATACATGATTTATCACTCCATATATCCACTTCCCTAGATTTAATAAAATGTGGGTTGGTAAAGGTTCTAGCAGTTAGACTAGTTCCTTTACCTTCCCATGAAGCCCACTCGGACTCAAGTTTTAAATCTGGAAATGTCTCAAACAGAAGGGACTTGTAGTTCTTCCATAGGTTCATCGGGTGTCTCTCCTCCAAAGTTTACATCAGCATCTACCTTATCATATAGATCAAGGAATGCCTGTTTAGTTTCATCATCAAAGCGATTGACACATACTTCAATTGCTTTTTCTTTGTTCTTCCAGATTGAATATGCTTTTACAATGTGGACTAGACGGCGTGTACTGATGATTTCTTCTACACCACCATCATAGAATGTCTTACGGATAATGTCACCCCAATCAACAAGTCTCTTACAGAAGTCTTTGTCATCACATAAGAGATTTAAGATCTTCTCCTCGGTCTTTACTGAAGGGTAGGACTGCTCGAAGGTAACTGGGAATCTTTCGAGGAAGGCTTCATTGAGCACGTTAGTTCCAATAAATCTTCCGTCGTCTGAACCCTTACCTTTAGTATTTGCGGTGGCGAATATGTTGAATCCTCTAGCTGGCTTAACGAACCTTCCAATTTTTTTAAGAAAAATTCCATTTCCCTCAAGGATTGATTGAAGGCAGAGAATCTTGTTAGAGGCAAGGTCGATTTCGTCAAGGAGCAAGATTGCACCTCGTTCGAGGGCTTCAATGACTGGGCCATTGTGCCATACTGTGGCACCATTAACAAGGCGGAAGCCACCAATAAGGTCATCTTCATCTGTTTCAATAGTAATGTTTACACGAACAACTTCTCTCTTAAGTTGAGCACAGGCTTGTTCAACACCGAATGTCTTACCATTACCTGATAGACCAGTGATAAAGGTAGGATAGAATAACTTAGATTGAATAATCTTTTTAACATCGTTGAAGTTTCCAAACTTAACGAAGTTGGAGTCAACATCAGGAATTAAATTCTGTGTTAATGTCGCTGGTGCTGCTGCAGCTTTGTTGTAAGTCTCTTCTAATTTTTCTGCAACTGTTAGATTCCACTTACCAATTCCTTTTTTATAAGGTTTTAGATATTTGGTGACAGTTTGATACCCCACATCATTCTGAGCACAGTAGGCTTTGATGTGTGCAGCGGTAATTTTTGTACCGTATAGATCTCTTAAAGAATTGATTAGAGATTCGGGATTCACTTTAGCTTCAAAAGGCATTGTTCATTATGTAGTTATGTTCTAATTATAGTGGTATATGCTACCACTGTAAACGTATGTTGTGACACTAATATAATTGTCACTATGCAATAAATTCCATGAATTGACTAAGGACTTTCTTGTTCATCTTCTTATTGTTGAGAGACTTTTTGAAAGCAGACTTGATCTGTGCTTTAGTTGCCTCCTCCTTGACAGTGAACTCAGTGTCATTACTAAGAGCAGTTGATGACATTCCAAAGTATGCATGGTATCCAACATCGGTAAGTTTAATAGACTTATCTTTTTTCCAAGCAGCTTGGACATGTTGTACCTTATCGAAATCCCAATTCATATATCTTCGGATGAATGAATTGGCATCTCTACCATCCATGACTCGGATACCTATGAAATTAACATCTGTAAATCTACCTCTGAGTTGATTTAGAAGTGCTGATGTCAATTCATGTTGATGTGAATTGCATGAATAAGTTTTACCATTGTTCTTATCTCTGATAAAAACTGAACCATTCATAGTAGATCTAGTTCCCATATAATCCATCAATGGATCGTTTGTATGAGATTTCATAAACTTATTATAAGATAAAGGATGAGCTTCACCATCTGTAAGAGTGACGCATTGAACTTTTTGTACCCCTGTGGATTTCTTGAACTGAGGAATTATTTGATTCAAACATACTAAAGCTTCATTGAGTGGAGTTCCTGATAGATTTAATCTTCTAGGAGCTTGGAAATAAACTTTAGAATCCCATCTGTAATAATTAGATAATGAAGTAGCAAGTCTCCAAATACTGAGCATTTGTTTTTCTAGATCTGACTTCTTACAATCACTTGTAAAGAACTCAACCATACTAAACTCACTGCCAACTTTTATCCTACAATCTTTCTCTTCATGATGAAGAGGTAAAGTTGATTTTATTCTATATCCGTATTCATCATACTTATCATTATAATGATTCCACTCATTAGTGAAAGCAAATACTTGGAAAGGAATTTGAACTTTCTTACAAAACCAAATCAAGTTGAACAACTGTTTAACAGTGTCCATGAGAACAGTGCTCATAGAACCAGACCAATCAAGGACAAACATGAGACCATGATTTTTGCCGTCTGGTAGAACTGTAATCTTTTTGAATAGATCTTCATTGTATTTGTAAGAATGAAGTTTAGTACAATCAAGAATACCTGTCTTTGATACAGTAGCACGAGCATATGCATCAGCAGATTTACGGCACTCAAACTCTTTTACAAGATAGTTAACTTCTTTCTGAGCAGATCTACGGAATAGTCTGTAATTATTATCAACAGATTCAAAGATGTCCATCTTGCTTTCTGATTCTGCATCAAAGTGTTTTTGAGATCCGATCCAGTACTCAGTTAGATATTCATGAACACTCTTGTTACTAGCAATTACTGTGTCCAAATTAAGTTGAGGTAACTCAACATATTCTGGTTCGTAATATGTATTTGTAGATTCTTTGTTTAAGTTTTCTAAGTTACTTTGAAGAGCTTTGTCTGTCACTGCTCCCTCAACACCACCATGTACTCCACCTGAGATATCTGATGCTGATTGTAGATCATCATCCAACTCCTTCATAGAAGGTATTTGAGAATTGGATTGACCTTCGCCACCATCACCATCTTCACTATCTGAATCTCCATCCATTTCAATACCATCTTCAGAATCAGATGGTTGGAAAGGCATTCCTTGACCAGATGAACCCTCTTCACCAAATGAAAACTCAAGATCATCAAACTTAGTTAGTTGTTCTTGTTCTTCTTTGATATGTTCGTATAACTTCTGAGCCAATTCAAGAACATCTTTGAATGTATTAGTCTTAAAGGCCTGATCTACAAACCATTGTTCCTCTGAATTAAAAGAAACTTTTGTAAAGTTACCAATCTTATAGTGAATATTGATTCTATCTGCTAGACTCATATCTTCTAGATCATGTGACTCTAGTTCAAAGAAATCTTGTTCAGCAAGTTGTGAGTATCCATTGTAAAATGTTTTACTCAATCCAGCATACTTAACTTTCATCAACTTCTCAATTCTTACATCTTCCAAAACATTGATGAAAGATGGAGGAACGTTTGGATAATCTTCTGTCCAGTCATCTGCTGGTGTATATAATGCATGACCAACCTCATGTCCTACAAGAAGGTCGTATACGGTTCCAGAAGCCTTCTCCCACATTGGTAGGGTAAGAACTCTACGAGCAACATCAAAGGACGCCGTAGATACCTTACGGTTCTCTATAATAAGATCTTCTGTTGCAAGTAGTTTTGCAAGTTGACCTTTGACTTCGTAATTAACTTGTGTGAGCATTTGTTTTCTTGTCTATACACATATTATAATCTACCCTGTGCCAATTGCAACCATAAGTGTGCCAGCCTGTCAACTGTCCACCGACCATCTTATAGCTGTATCTAATGCTTTCTTTGCAGTATTCTGCATTTTTATAACCTTACTCTCATAGGTAATCGTAAATCCAAATAAATCACCTTCGGGATCATCAGGCATACCTACAGGTTGCACAAAAAATATCCCTGCATTAGCAACTGTTCTCCATTCCATGTCAATGAATCCTAGATCTCTTAATGCACACTCAAGTTTCAAGGAGTGACACCCATCTAATAGTAACATACGGTATACCGAACATTGTACCTTATGTAGAATACTTAACCTTTGTAAATCCGTTCATTTTTTCAAAGGTAATTAAATTATCCAGTCTATCGGTGAGTTCATCAACCTTATGAGATATCATAAACACATAAGCATCCTTAATGACATACTTGATTATCTTTGTAAACTCGTCAGTGCCATTACTATCAAGTGAACTGTCAAATATTTCGTCAAGGATCAGGATGTTTGTGCTAGATGAGTTCTTCATCTTAGCAATATCTCTCCAAGTAAACAGAATAGCAAGATCAATTCGCATTTTCTCACCCTCAGAGAATGATTCGTAACTGAACTTCTCATGTATAGGTGATTTAATCTTCTCATTGAACTGTTCATCTAGAGTAAAGTTGATATAGAAGTCCATCATCTGAAGATACTTATTGATCTTCTGATTCATGACAGGCAAATACCTTCTTATGATCTTTGCCTTGACTCCAGAGTCTTTCATCATGGAGTTTGCAAAGTCTAAGTAGTCTATATCTTCAGAATAGTTCGATTTATCTTTCTCTACAGTTGCTAACTCACTTTTGAGTGACTTGAGAGTGGCTCTCTCAGTATTTCTATTTGCAATTTGTTCGGTAATCTCTTGAATTTCTGATTCATAATCTCTGATTTGTCGCTGATACTGAGAAATTTTGAAATTGTTTGTTGAAATGTCATTCGTTAGTGTGGTGATCTGCTTAGAAACATCTAAAAACTCTTTGTCTCTTTTCTGTTCGTCTTTTATAGATTTTGAAAGGTCTCGGTAAGCGGAGTTTATCTCCTTTACGTTCGCCTCGATGTCTCCAATTTTATTTAAGCGAAACTCTTCTTCTATTTTTTGTTCACATGTAGGGCATGATACATTATCCGTAAAGAACTTATGTTCGGATGTAATATTCTGTATCCGTTGTTCCAGTTTGATTTTAATTGTGTTCATCTTCTTAAGAGAAGAGCGAGCAGATGATACTTTTTCGAGTTGAGGTTGGTATTTTGACTTGATTAAATTTTCATATTTCTTATTATCTCCCATCAATATGGATTCATCATTGAATAACCCATCTAACTTTATTTTAGTCTCTTGTATTCTCTTCTTTCCACTCTTATCGAGGTCAGCAATGAAGTTCTTTTGCATCTCAATCTTCTCTGAGATCATATCCTTCTTGATTGTCAGTTCTCTAATCTCTGTATTGGCCTTACTAATCTTATCTCTTAGTATTTTAGCCATACCTGAGAAGATTTTAATGTCCAATACATCCTCAACGATTGCCCTACGGTCTGTATTACCTAGTTGCATGAAAGGAACAAAGGTTGCAGATCCCAAGATGGTTGTCTGAGTAAAAGATTTATAGTTAAGTCTAAGTATATTATTTTCTAAGTGTGCCTGTTGATCTAATTGGTTGGCAAACTGGTCTTGTAATTTACCATCTATGTAAATCTGGAACAAAGTAGGTTTCATACCTCTTACAATGGTATAAATCTTACCCTGTATCTCAAATTCTATCTGTACTTCACACTCTTTCTCATTCACAGTGTTAATTAACTGTGCTTTCTTAATTTTACGGAAAGGTTTATTATATAATACGAAAGTTAATGCATCTAAAATAGTAGATTTACCCGCTCCATTAGAACCTACTATTAAATTTGTCGGGGATTTTTGAAAACTTACAATTATAAACTGATTGCCAGTTGATAAGAAATTACGCCACCGTATCGTTTTGAATATTATCATAATTTAGGGGTGGAATCACTATATCATCTGCTGAGATAATAACATATTTGTATTTGTGTTTCTGACATGTCTCTACAGCCAGTGTATCATCTATTTGAACAACTGTCAAGGGGATTGATTCATTTGCTTCTAACAATCCAGCATACCTTGTTGCATCATCTTCCTGTTCAAAAAGATACAGAGCCTTATGGCCGTCATCATTAGTGACAGCATAAGCACCCTCTCCTTCATGACCATGAAGTGATAGTATGAACATAGGTTTACTCCGTTTCACAGGCTTCCAAGTAAACTTCTTTCAGAAGTGTCTTAACTCTTTCCTTTTCTAAATCAAAGTCAGAGTCTTGAATATATTTATTAAGAAGAGTTAATGTATCCTCTATCCTTTCACTATCAAGATCCACTTCAGTATCATTGATTGCAGTATTTTCTACAACCTTAAGATCAATGATGCCAGATTTCATAAGTTTATCTAGAAATTTGTCATACTGTAACTGACTTGTTCTAGATCTGATGAATAATTTAACTATCTTATCCTTGTATAGATGTGCTTTGAATAACTCTGCTGGAGTATCTTCATAATATATCTTCTCAAACATATGATATGTGTTCTCTACAAACTCAATCTCTCCTGTTTCTGTATCTAAGATATTAAATCCTCTCTTATCCCCACAATCATTCCAATACATTTCATATGGATTACCTAAGTAAAAAACCTGGCCATCATTACTTCTTGTATGATAATGTCCTGAGAATACTGTAGGAAACTTAGAAATGATACCTTTATCAATACCACCTTGTTGAAACATGCCTGGATATAATTCAAATCCATTGAGTTCTAAATGACTAAAAGCCATCTTAGCATCTGACTTTTCTATTGCTGCAAGAGTCTCTTGATAGTTCTCATCACATATCCAAGGCAACATCATTGCTTTGAATCCATTTATATCATAGGTATCTGGTTTAGATATAGGAATTATGTTATCGTAATGTTCTAGGAGTGCATCAATTGAGTTGATCTTGTTTGTATTCTTATAGTAAACATCATGATTACCTACAAGTTGCCAAACTTTCACGCCTAATTTTTCAAACTTATCATATACATGTTGTTTTGCCCAGTCTAAAGACCAGTAATCTATATTCTTTCTATTGTCAAAGGCATCTCCCATATGGATGCAATACTTGATACCTCTCTTCTCTAGTTCTGGAAAGAATATATTATCATAGAATTTTTGAAAGAAGTCATGAAAGACCTTGTTACCCCTTCTACCTCCGAAGTGCGTGTCAGTTATAATCGCTATCTTCATTGATTCATCTTTGTTTGTACTGCCTCTTTTATTGAATTATAGTCGCTAGAAAAGCCCCCATCATCGTCAACATGCATAACCTCGTCATACCCCGACTTCTCAATGATCTTTTCACGGATCTCCATTTGTTTTTTCTCTTTCTGTATACGTCTGAGGAAAGCATAGTGTATGATTTGAGTGAAGTACGCAAAAGGATTCGTAGATTTCTCTGGATTGAAGTTATGTATGTACTGGACACAGTTCTCGATGCCATCAGATATCATGTCCTCACGGAACATGTAGTTTACGAAGTTTGGTTTATATGAAAGGTGTGTTGCAATCTTTACAAAACACTCTCCAAGGTAATTAGTGATGCGTGGTTTAGGATCGCCCTTCTCCTCCGCCTCCTTTACGTCAGCCTTATATTGAACTATTGCGTATAAGAATTCTTTATTGTTAACGTAATGTTCAGATCTCTTTCGGGTCTTACCTTTTGCGGGCATGTATATTACCTCTTTTGTTAGTTTAAGTATAACATAAAATCGGACGCTTGACAAGTCCTTGAAATAGATGTACAATAGCTCTGTCAGAGCGCAAGAGCAATTTAGCTATCTTTATCAAAGAGCTTCTCTAAATGCTGTCTAGCATCTTCAACAGAAATTACATATCCCATTTTCTTAGTGACCTTAATCTTTTCGGATGAACCATTAACAAGATTAGTCATAATGAATCTTTGGTAGTAGGCGACGACCTCAGATTCTTCCCTTGCTTCAACTACAGTAATAACTTTATCCATTGGGATAATGATGATACCCTCAGCGGGCATACTTCTTAACCATGGCATCATGCGAAGGCCTTCAGTTCTTCCATCCATACTCACTGTTTCAATCTCTACAGGATCACTAATAATTAAAACCGTGCGACCATTTTCCTCAGAAGGCATTACCTCTCCAAAGATCTCTTCGCCTGAGACTAATTTTACCGATGCGTAGAATTCTTCTTCCATCTTATTTTAGTTTGATGTGTGATAGTTCATAATTAAAGTCTTCTTCTTTATATATTTTGATTCTTTCTATGAGGTGATTCAAAGTATAATTCTTTTTTGAATTATATGTGATATCGTCTGCAATATCATATAGCATTGCACTGGTTTTGTCCTTTGATTTACGAAGAACCCTACCTATAGACTGGAGATTACGAATTCTGGATTTAGAGGGCGACGCAAAAATTACATTATGAAGGTTCTTAATGTTAATTCCAGTTGAGAAGGTGCCGTAAGAGGCAACAATGATTGCATCTTTCTCTTTCTCTGTGATTGATCTAACTTCCTCTCTTTCTTCTCCATCTACTCCACCATGTACATAGAACACTTTACGTCCTTTGTCTACAGAACTATTTATTAAGTTATACAATGGTTCCCCATGAGCCTCAACTCTACTGTATAGAACTAATGTGTTACCCTTTAGAGTCACAGCAAGATTTTTTATGAATAGATTTCTCTTATCATGTTCTATAATATAATTGATCTCTTCTCTATACTCATCAAACGGTCTTGGTTCATGTTTCAATAGGATAATTCTAATGGATAACTTCGCCAGTTGTCCTTTGGCCTGTAGTTCAGATGTCTTGGTCACTTTATATGATGGCCCAAAAAGTCCCTCTAAGACCCACTTATGAGTCTGTGTGCCACTCAATGTTCCAGTAAATCCATATCTATATTTTGTATCTCTAAGTTTAGACATGATATTAATTAATGATTTGGATTTGAATTGATGAGCCTCATCTCCAATAATGACATCAAACTGAGAGAACCACTGTCTATCCATCTTGTAGATAGACTGCCATGTTGATATGGTTACACGTTGTTGTGTACTCTTCTTTCTACCAGAGTAAACTCTATGACAGTATTTTTCTACGTCCCAACCATAATCAGTAAAGTCCTTATACATTTGTTCTACAAGAGATGTAGTGGGAACTACAAGTAATATTCTCCTCTTCCTACCCACATGATAACGTGCAACAGCATAGATCATAAGTGACTTACCTGATCCAGTGGGCGATATAATTAACTTTCTATTGTTTCTGAGTGCATCATATACACCAGCAATC
>VMHT01194734.1_pt1 | contig 10028 bp, 11 predicted proteins | sample 4693611 | NCBI WGS metagenome assembly VMHT01 (sample SAMN12280063, study PRJNA550983) | marine metagenome | isolation source: seawater sampled from same location over 5 years 0.02-0.2 micron viral filtrate | place: USA: collected off the coast of southern California halfway between the port... ...
AAGAATAACTCCAGCATACGTTAAGAAAGCAGCTAAATTAACTCAACTTAGATTTAGTGGTAAACATGACGATCTAGAAAAATTAGTTCTTGATCTCCAAGGTGGGGTAAAAGAATCACTTGAAGAAAGTAAGATGGGTGACCTTCTTATAGACATTCAAATGGGAGCTACTGCAAAGGAAATATCAAGAGATCACAAAGTATCACTTGAAACAGCTAAGAGCTTTCTTGCAGATTATTATTCCTCAAAGAAAAAACCAAGGAAAGCGCCCGGCTTAAACAAAGAAGGGTTTGATAAAAAAAAAGTAAGTGGTAAGATAATTGCAAAGAAAATGCAAAAGTCTAAAACTATGAAAGCTTTTGCAAATAAAATTGCAAAAATGAGTAAGGTTTCTGCTTCTGATTTAGACAAAATACTACCTGATTATGTAAGTGGTGGTGATATAGGTGCTTTATTTTCAGAAGAACTAGGTGAAGAAGCAAATCTCCAAGAAGAAATGATTCAAGATTTTGAGATTAGATTTGATAAAGAATCAGATTGGAAGAAAGCAGGAAAAATGGTTACAGATTATCTTAAAAAAGATGTTCCAAAACACGCAAAATCTCTTTTAACAAAAACTCATGTAATTGGGCCTGACCCATTGATGGTTGCAGTTGGAGATACAAATCAGAAATTAAAACCACCAGTCAATTTAAACAAATTATACAATTCCATTAGAAAATTACGATCTTCAAGAATGAAGTATTGGCAGGCAATACCTAAAAAACAGGAACAAGATGCTCTAGGGGAAGAAACTATTCAAGAAGGCACATGGGCTGTTCCTGATAATATTGATAAAATCAAAGAGCTTAACAAATGGTTAAAGAAAAAATTAACAATTAACACTGATAAAGATACAGATAAAGCATGGAAACAGATTTCCCATATAGTGGGTGATGATGGAGTTGCTGATGAATGGTATTACATGATAGGGAAAAAAGGTGATGCAAGAGACCCAGTAGTTACATGGTTAAAAGAATGGGGATTCAAAGTATCAGGATATAATATCACTCATGCACCAGCAACCTATGTTTCTGGCTACGATGATGATGAGGAATCTACTAGAAAAGTAGAAGCTAAGAAAAAATACCCCAACCCTCTTAAAGGATTCCCATATAATGAAGAGTTAGACGAAGGTATGTTTGATAGAATGTTTAAGAAAGTTAAAGGTAAAGGTAAGATAAAGAAACCTAAAGGTTCAGATGCAAAGAAAACTAAAATTGAATCAGTTGATCTTACCGAAGCAGAAACAGTAATAGATGTTGCCAAAAGAATCACCGACAAGAAACAACACGAAAAATTCAAAGGGGTTCTTATTGACCTGTTTACTGCATCATTGATCACTAAAATATATGATAAAGTAAACGATTCAAACAAAGCTAAAATGGAAAAAATGCCATTGCAAAAACTTGTTACAGCTGTATACAAGATTGCTGGTATGAAAGAGAATGTCCAAGAAGTCATGGCAAATGAATGGCTATCACGAAGTGGAACACCACGAAGAGTTAAAGAAGGTGATAAGAGAAAGGATACTGTTGAAGGTCTTTACAGAAACATGGTATCTATGTGGAACGAAGAACCAAAAGTATTGGAATCTTCTTTACCATTAGGAGAAGCACCAGTTTTACCATCTACACAAGCAGGTCAGATGCAAGGTGATCATTCAATCGAAGACGGTGTTAAAAAGTATGAAGATGCAATTAACGGTCAGATGATGAGAAGTCAATTCTCAAAGATGTTCAAAGAAAGAAAACAAGAAGTTAAGGCAAGAAAAGCACAAAGATTTTACCGAGTTGAAATGTGGGAAATGGGAAAAGCAGGTTCAATTCATGCATTCATAGAAGTTGAAACTGGTGACATATACAAACCAGCAGGTTGGAAAAAGGCAGCCAAAGGAGCAAGAGGTAACGTAACAGATCAAAGATATATAGATTATGTTGCAAAATTCCCTCATGCATATCATGGTAGTCACCTATACAAATGACAACCAAAACCAAACAAGAAGTTCAACTTGTAAGAACTACGGATGCTAGGTATAAAGTTTTTAAAGAGAAACTCAAGAAGTTAGGATACGCAAAAGCAGAAGCAGCTAGAGTAAGAAAAGTCATGGAAGTGACTGCAGATTTCGGAATGATGTCTAATGCTGGAAATAAGAAAGTTGCTAGAGCAGTATCGCAGAGTAAGAACGAGAAAGAATTACGAGCCAAATTAGATAAAATATCTAAAATGGGTGGTGGTAAATACTCTGAAGCAGGTGATGAGGATGTCATAGATATGGCAATCAATGCACTTGGATCAGGGGCAAAAGGAATGCAATTACGTCCTGATGCACAAGTTATAGTGCAATTAGGCGGAATTGAAGACCGAAAAAAGGATGGTGAAGTAAGAACCGACGATATGAAGAAGACTAAAGTGAAGCATAAGGATGCAGCTGCAGTTAGATCAGCTTTATTGGGGCTTAAACCAGCCGAAAGAGATAAATACATGAGACCTTTACAGAAAGATCAAAAATCTTTTAAAAAGACTTTCAATTTTATATTGAAACAGATTAAACAATTTACATAACGAGGAAAACAAAATGGCATTATGGGGAGTATCAGACGCTGACGAAGCAAAACCTAAGTGGTTATCAGCAACAGATAAATCTAATACATTTGCAAGCGCAGCCGGCTGGGTGCTAAGAAAAACTGTAGGGGCTAGAACCCTAGAGGAACTTTTAGTCGCAGTTGGAAGTAATACAGGTCTTGCAACAGATATTGGACAAGCAGACATTACTGCTATAGATTGGGTATCAACAGCATTTGACAAATCTGCTGGTGGAACACTATCTGCAACAGTAAGTTATAACGAAGCTGTGACCGTATCAGGTTCACCTACTTTATCCGTCACTAACGGAAATGAAGGTAGTGGATCAGGTAGAGGCCCACACGTATTAGTATACGCTTCAGGTTCAACAACTAACCAACTCACATTCAGTCTTGTAATAGCAGCAGCAAACGCAGCTACTAATGCAGATGATATATTAAGTTTTGGTGCAAATGCTGTAACTCACGCTGGTGGTTCAACAATAGTAGATACAGTTGGTGGTGGAAACGCAACCATTACTTCATCTGCTGGAATCGGAACACTTGCTGGAACACTTACAGTAGTAGCATAATAGGAACTTAAAGCATGAAAGTAAGAGTTTTAGGTTCAGAAGCAGCCTGCGGGACTTCAACGACAAACGGTTCGAACTTTAGTTCGGGAACCGCTGTGAGAGTTCATAACTCAGGTGCTGCAGCAAGATTAGTTTCAGTAGAAACATCTGCTAACGTTTTAATCGGCACATTTACACTAGGTAGTGGTGCAACAGAGATCATTCAAAAGGATGCCTCTGATGAAGTATTCGCTGCACACGCAGAAGTGTTAGGTGTTGGTGTTGCAATTACGGCATAAGGAAAGACATGAAAAAATTTAAAGATTTTATACAAGAACAATATGGTCATCAAGAAGATGCTGGTTTATCCTCGGAGCATATTCCCCACGACATCGATGACCATGATGTTAAACAAAAGATTAATGCAGTATTAGGACACACAGCAAGTTCAGAATATATGAACCCAAGAGCTGCTATTGCACAAATGGAAGCAAAACTTGCACTCTTAGGTCTTAACAGTAAAGAAAATGTTAATGACCTAGAGTTTGCTGAGGGAGCTGGAGAATTTGATTTAAACTTCTCACGATACGGTGAAATTATAGGTAAGTCTGTTGACACACCACATGATGAAATCGATCACGAAGAGAAGATTGTAAGTCTCCACGTAAGATACGAACAATTAGAAACTGGATCATTCAAAGTTTACGGTTCTCTATCTTAGAACCCTGTCTCTTCTGAGACACCTACATATTAGTATATTATGAGTCTTTTTGACAAGTTAACCAATAAGAATTTTCAGCAATTTGCTATCAAGCATTACGACGATCCTCAATGCGCTGACATAGAAGACTTTCAAGAAGACTTACGTCGATTCAGATACCTTAAACGTCTCCTTCATAGATACCATGAGAATGGTGAAATGAGGGAACGTCTCATGTTAAATCACCTTATCTGTTTATTCAATGTTTTTGGATTTGACCCTTGTATGAGGATGTTAGAGTTCAAAATCAAAGAAGAAAGATATTGGTCATCCATCAAAACCATGCTACTTTACCTCGAATATGTAAAGGAAGGATGGGAAACAGACATACCTATCGATCAGGCACTCGCCGATAGACTACGAGACCTTTAAGCTGGTGTAGCTCAGTTGGCCAGAGCAGGGGTTTTGTAAACCTCAGGTCGTCAGTTCGAATCTGACCACCAGCTCCATGGCTCAGAAATCATAAATAGAAGTATGGTAGGAAGATTAGTAGACACTTTAATTGTTTTTCGAATTCTAAAGATGTTAACAACACCTTTTGAGAAACATCAAGCTTATAAGTTTGGGTTTATCGATAGAAGAGGAAATCGTATCAAAGAGATTAAGGATGAGGATGGTAAGATGGTTAAGAATAACCCTTTTACTACCAAAGAAAAATCATCACTTACTCCTTTGCATAGGATAGTTTTCAATCTTAAAAAGATTATCGAAAAAGTTCCATTTGGAAAATCACAATTTGCATCGTATGTGGTAGCTCTCGCATTGCTCAAAGAGGAGTGTGAATTGGACGCTGAACAAGCAGATGAATTGTGTGAAAAGTTCTATAGATTCTTAAAAGACAATGATAAATTCACACCTGATCTTATAGAAGAATCATCTAATTTTCCTAATCTGACATTGAAAGAACCTTACAGATTGAGAATGCAATTAAAACAAAATGATAAGATATACCCTGAGAAAACGGAATGTCTTATTTTAGGAGAACACAGTTACATCTACGGTATCAAATTATATGTTGGTTATGTAGATGCAGACAGAGTATTGGTAACAGCAGATGACGTATATTGAATCATTTAATTCATTTATAACCGAAAAGACGATTAAAGTCGGTGAAGATGCAGTCGATACGAAAAACCCCATTCACTACGCCTTAGTGGTTGATAAGAAAGTTCTCGCAACAGGAAGTAAGAATGAGATGTTGAAGTTGCACAAAGAGACTAAACATTCTAGAGTATGGAAGACCACACTAGGGGTAGATGAAATTGTAGAAGAAGCACCTATGAACGCTACAGGTGCAGCCGTCTCAACAGATAAACCCATTGTAAGAAAGAAGAAAAAAGACAAATATGAGGTTTGGAGACGGGCAGCACTAAAGAATAGCTAGGTTTTGTTATGCATAAGTTTTTGAGTTATCTTGCACTCTTTACGTCGTTAACTATAGCGTCGATCGCAGCATATTTTTCAGTCGTTGGTCTTGCAACCATCTTTGCTGGTGCATGGTTAGGCGTAGTCCTAATGACAGGTGCATTAGAGTTTGGTAAAATCGTCACCGCAGCTTACCTTCACATCTTTTGGGATCGACTAAATGTCTTAAAGTGGTATCTAACCCTCTCAGTAGTTATCCTTATGTTAATCACAGCACTAGGGATATTTGGATACCTTGCCAAGGCATCCTCAGACACTTCTTATGCAACTGCATCATCACAAGCAGAAGTTGATCGATATAACACTCAAATTGAAAGACAAGAAAACAAGATTGAAACCCTTACCACAAGACTTAATACACTGGGTGGTGGTCAATTTGATATTACAGACAGTGTAACAGCACAGGAACAAATTAGGGATGGTGCATGGGATAGAGTTCAAGGCGATATAGACTATGCTCAGAGTCAAATAGACGGCGTTAGAGACCGCTTAAAGGCAGACCTAGAGTCATTGGATCAGATAATAGAAAGTTACACCTCACAGGGAACTACAGGAAGTATATTTAACAGTGAAGACAACGTTGCACTAGGTATTCGAGAAAGAAACAAACAACAACCTCAGAGAGATAAACTACAAGAAGATGCAAATGCTCAAATAGACAAATTACAGGGAAATATTGATAATTATAGAGCTCAAGCACAAGAGACTATTAATGGTGCAAACGCAGAAATCAAGAGATTACAAACACTTAACAATTCTTCACAGGATGAGGCCATTACCAAAACTGATGAAATCAACGAAGAAATCGATGAAATCTATGACGTAATTGCAGTATACAGGGACGAAAGGTTTGTGTTCGAACAGGAAATACTAGAGTTCGAACGAGAAGTCGGCCCAATTAAGTATGTAGCCGAAGTAATTTACGGTCAAGACGAAGCTGTCAAGTATCTTGACAACGCTATTAGAGCAGTCATTTTTGCTATTATCTTTGTTTTTGACCCACTTGCAGTTTTATTATTGATCACATCAGCAGGGATTATTATTGGGAAGAAACGTAAACCAAAGAGACCTTGGAATATACTAGCCAAAAAACCAACGGTCAATAAAGTAGAAAAAATAGTTTTACAGGTGCCTAAAGGCAAGAAAACCATTGGTGGAAGGCGTAAAGTTAAGATAAATAAGTGATGGCAGAGCAAGAAATAGGTATAACCGAAAAAAGTCAAGTAACTCTAGACATAAAAAGTTTAGTGGGAATACTAGCTGCCATATTGACTATAGCGGGCGTCTATTTTACATTGACTGCACAGATAGCTACATTACAATTAGATGTAATTAGAATGCAAGATGCAGAAGAAATGAACTCAGAGTTTAGAATCAAGTGGCCAAGAGGTGAACTTGGAGCTTTACCTGATGATGCTGTTCAAGATTTAAACATTGAATACCTACAAAAAGAAATGGATAAACTCCAACAAGAGTTTGATGACCATATAGACGAACATAAGAACGATATAAATACCGAGTAACCTTATTACATTAGGAAATAATTATGGCAGACGAAGAAAGAATAGCACAACTTCAAGAAGCTCTAGACAATTTGTTAGAACCAATTCCTGTTTCAGATAAAGAAGCAGAACTTAGTGATGACGCTTCAATGGCTTCTGCAACAGCATCTTACGAAAAGGCATTGGAATCATATAATGAATCCAAAGAACGTCTTGAAGGTAAGATCGAAGCAGAAAAAGCTATCGAAGATTTAAGCCCTCCAGAGCAAGAAGAAGAAGAGTAAAACCCTCTAGTAAAACCACCGTTTATACTGTATAATAGTATAAATGCTATGGTTAGAAAGAAAATATCTTTCTATGGTGATCTCCAACTTGGAGATGGCTAAATGGAAGAACGATAATACACTCAATCACCGATGTCCCTATTGTGGAGATTCCCAAAAGAATCAATACAAGGCACGTGGGTATCATTTTGTAGTTGAACAAAGCTTCATTTACAAATGTCACAACTGTGGCAAAGCAACCTCATCTGTTAAATTTTTGAAGGATAACTTCCCAGTTATTCATAAAGAATATCTTAAAGAGTGGTTGAAAGAACAGGGTGTAAAACCCAAGGCAAAAAAATTACCTTCAGCCAATGAATTCAAGTTCGCACCGCGAACAGAAGTTCTAAATATGAAGGACGTTCTGAGGAAGGTCAGTAAAAATGCTTGGGAAGTTGATGTTGCTAGCTCATACCTTCTGAAAAGAAGGATTCCCAAATCAGAATTATACTATGTTGATAACTCTGAGCTCTTATCTCAATTATCTGAGAAATATAAAGATAGAGTTCTTGGTAATGATCCTCGGATACTCATACCATTCTATGATGAGAATGGGGAATTAGTAGGTGTTAGTGGAAGAGCCATCAATAACTCACCACTACGATATTTAACACTAAAATTCCTAGATGATGTTCCACTCATCTATAACATTGATAAAGTGGACAAGACTAAAACTATCTTCATTACCGAGGGGCCGATTGATAGTTTATTCCTACCAAATTCTATAGCTGTTGGTGGTAGTGACTTCAAAAAAATTGATAACAGCGTTAAAGAGAATGCAGTCCTTATATATGACAACGAACCTAGAAACACAGAAATCTTAAAAAAACTGACCGAGGTCATAGACCTTGGGTTTTCAGTTTGTATTTGGAATGACAGAAGAGTAAGTGAATGTAAAGATATTAATGATATGATTTTGAGTGGTTTAAGTTCGGAGGATATAGTTGACATTATAAACTCTTGCACTCACCAAGGTCTCTCGGCAAAGTTAAAACTAGCGGAGTATAAGAGAATTTAATGAATATGAATCAGACGGATATAAAAGTCGTTAAGTCAAACGGTGAACGCCTAGATATTGATTTGGAAAAGATTCATAGAATGGTCGAGAAATCCTGTAGACATATTACAGGGGTTTCAGAAAGTTTAGTAGAAATGAACAGTGGTTTACAATTCTACGATGGAATAACTACTAGAGAGATACAACAGATTTTAATTAGGTCTGCATCAGACTTAATATCATTAGATCGTCCTAATTATCAATTTGTAGCTGAAAGATTATTGCTCTTTGCAATACAGAAACAAGTTTTTAATACCAAGTGGAAAGATAGTGAAATATATCCACCACTAGGAGATTTAATAGATAGAAACATAGAACTAGGTGTCTATGATGATGTGTTACGATACTACTACACTGATGAAGACATTGAAAAGATCAACACTTTCATTCGTCATAGTAGAGATTTAGATTTTACTTACGCTGGTCTTCAACAAGTAGTAGACAAGTATTTGGTTCAAGATAGATCAACACATATAGTTTTTGAAACACCTCAGTTCATGTATATCTTGATTGCAATGACATTGTTTGCAAGATATAAAGAAAATAGATTAGAGTATATTAAGAGGTATTACGATGCAATATCTCAATTTAAGATTAATATACCCACACCTGTTATGGCGGGTGTTAGAACTCCAATGAGACAATTTGCATCATGTGTATTAGTTGATGTAGATGATTCTCTAGATTCTATATTTTCATCTGATCTAGCTATTGGTAAATACGTTGCACAGAGAGCAGGTATTGGGATCAACGCTGGTCGGATTAGAGGAATAGGATCGAGGATAAGGGGTGGAGAAGTTCAACATACAGGTGTTGTTCCTTTCCTAAAAAAGTTTGAGTCAACAGTCAGATGTTGCACTCAGAATGGAGTCAGGGGTGGAAGTGCCACAGTGCATTTTCCTATCTGGCACCAAGAAATAGAAGATATTATTGTTCTTAAGAACAACAAGGGAACCGAAGATAATAGAGTAAGAAAGTTAGACTATTCTATTCAAATTTCTAAGTTGTTTTATGAGAGGTTTATGAATAATGAAGAGATTACTTTATTCTCACCTCATGAAGTGCCCGGCTTATATGAAGCATTTGGCACGGATGAATTTGATGAACTTTACGAACAGTATGAACGTGCATACAGCATTCCAAAGAGGAAAGTAAATGCACAGGAATTGATTACAGACATCCTTAAAGAAAGAGCAGAGACTGGCAGAATCTATATCATGAATATAGATCATAGCAATTCACATAGTAGTTTTCTTGACAAAGTAAACATGAGTAATCTTTGTCAAGAAATTACTCTACCAACAGACCCACTTAACCACATCGATGGTGAAGGGGAAATTGCATTGTGTATATTAAGTGCAATTAATGTTGGAACCATTAAAGAAGAAGAAATGGAAGAAATATGTGAACTTGCAGTAAGAGGATTAGATGAGATAATCGATTTCCAAGACTACCCTGTAAACGCAGCAGATATATCTACAAAAGCTAGACGATCATTAGGCATTGGATATATTGGACTGGCACACTTCCTTGCAAAAAACAAGGTTAAATATGATGATCCCCATGCTTGGAAGCTCGTTCATGAGTTATCAGAGAGCTTCCAATATTGGTTATTAAAGGCATCAAATAAACTTGCACAAGAGAAGGGTGAATGTGAATGGTATGATAAAACCAAATATTCACAGGGACTACTACCTATTGACACTTACAAAGACTCAGTAGATGAAATTTATCCCAATAAATTGTTGATGGATTGGGACGGATTAAGAAAAGATATAAAAGAACA
>VMHT01208627.1_pt1 | contig 10028 bp, 10 predicted proteins | sample 4693611 | NCBI WGS metagenome assembly VMHT01 (sample SAMN12280063, study PRJNA550983) | marine metagenome | isolation source: seawater sampled from same location over 5 years 0.02-0.2 micron viral filtrate | place: USA: collected off the coast of southern California halfway between the port... ...
CTACAGGCTGCTCGTAGAGATGCAGATAAGTACAGATGGTTATCTAAGTATAGTTATCGCTCTCGTTTGGAGGATGCTGCGTTAGGTAAGCTAGAGATAAGTCTTGAAGCTAAATTAGGACGAACAACAATATCAGAGGACGCAGACATAAAGGACTTGTTTGATGACTTTGTTAAAATAAAACCACGACTGAAAGAAGCTGGTAAAGATATAGATAAGAAAGTAACTAAGCGAGCTGAAGCACGGAAGAAGAAAGAGGTTACTGAACAGCAGAAAGCTGAGAAACTAAAGAAAGCTTTTCAAACTAAGATAGGTAAACTACAGAAAGAACTAGATGATCTACGTAAACGTTTTGGTGATGATATAGCACTTGAAGAAGCACAGGCTAAAGTTAAAAAGAAGAAACCAAAAGACCCACGGATCGTAGACTTAGAAGATCGTATTCGTTTCTACAAAGAAGCAGAAGCTGAAGTTGGAAAGATTGAACAATTAGAGGCAAACTTAGCAAGACTAGCAGACATCGAAGGACGTAGTGTTATCTCTGAATTAAGAAAAGAAGTAGCACCAAAACCTACAGGACCAACTAAGCCCAGCAAAGTACAAGAACTACAAAAGAAAATATCTGATTCTAAGAAACGGATGAAACAAAAGCTTGCTGACTTAGACAGAGTTGTAGCGAAAGAGGCTAAAGAAAAGCAGAACAGAAATCTGTACAACGATATGGAACAAGCTTTCTTTGCAGCGTTAGAATCGGATGCAGCTACAAAAGGAACTAAGTTCATAAGAGGTGTTAAGCAAGCTAGACAGATGGCTCTAATTGACCAACTACCTTCTGTGTTTGCTGGTGTCCCTACTGGTATTGGTGCAGGGTTCAAGCAGTTCTTTAGGATACCAGCAGCTTGGTTATCTAATTTACCACAAGGTATGTCTGTTGCTAATAAAATGTTTCACATTGAAGCATCCGCTGCATTTAAAATGCTGACGGACTTAAACGGACTAGGAGAAGCTTTACGTCGTACCTTTGCTGAAAATATAAGTGCTACTGACAGAAGGGCGGGACGACTAGCAGATGAGATTAGTACAGTAGGTTTACCTAGAGGAGAACACGCTTTGATAGCCAAGGCAGCAAGAGACGCTAAAAGAAGAGCAGAAGCTGTTGATAACGTATCTAATTCGTTAGCATCGTTTGTATTGAACGGTAAGTTTCACGAAATACTTTCACTAGGTGTACGAGGTATTCAGTCAGTTGATGAGCTATTTAAAAGACAGATAGTTAAGTCTCGTATATATTCTGAATCGAATAAGAAAGCATTACTTGAATTTCCTAACGATCCTGCGAAACAAAAACAACGAGCTGAGGAGTTATACAAGTCAGCTTGGGTGGACAGCGACGGACTAGAAGTACTTAACGATACTCACCAGTTTATGGATGAGGTTAATCAGGTGCGTGAAGAACTGCTGTTCGCTAGTAACACTGACGACTTACAGGATGTTTATGTCAACAGTTCTGAGAAACTTATAAACGCACTAAAAGATTTAAGCAATGACGACGGTTTAATGGGTTTCGCTATTAATGCTTTCCTACCTTACATCGGTGTTCCTATACGAGCAGTGTACCGAGGAGCTAGATTAGTAGCAGCACCCGCGAAACGTGCGTTAGGTTTACTTGAGGTTTCACCTTTTGAATTACCAAAACGCATAGGAGAACAAGCAAATCCATACAATAAGATTATAAGAAACATCGAACTAGAGATGGATGTTGTTACTAAGCAGTTAGCTAAACCTGAGTTAGACGACGCTGCTAAAGCTAGTTTTCGTGATGAGTTTAATTTGTTAGATGAACGATTAAAGACTGCTCAAGTTAGACGTGCTAAGTACAACAACGAACTACTGACAGACGGTTTAATAGGAGCTACTATAGCTGGTATAGGTTATGCATACGCACAAAGCGGTGCAGTCACTGGTTCACTTGCGTGGTTAACGGATGACCAACGTAAAAAATCAGGACTAGAATCTTTTAAGGCTTTTGGTAGTGACTACTCAGCTGCTTTGCCTTGGTCTTTTCCTTTGGCTTTGTACGCTGATTTAGGTGCATTCTATAGGATTAAAGACATAGAAGAAGAAAAAGGAATAAAAATACTAACCAAGGATCAAAACGTATTTTCAGTGCTTAAACAATCCTTCATACAGCTTTCAAAAGCAATGCCACTAGCTGAAGGTGTAAAGAACTTTGAAGAGATTGTCGGAGGAGAAGGAGAAGTTCTTACATCAGCGTTTTCACGTTTAGTAGCTAGTTATGTTCCTATACCAGCTCAAGCCAGAAAAATAGTACAAGCATACGAAGCTGAGGGTGATGCGTCTGTAGCTGACCTACGTGGTGGTACTTTCTATGAGCGTATGATGTATTCTGTTTTAGGTGTAGCTCCTACTAATAAAAAGACAGACTTACTAGGTAATGATTTAATATCTAATAAGACAGCAATTACGGAAGCTATTGTAAGACAAGCACCTAGAAGAAAGAAAAGCCTGACTGATTTTGAGAAGATAGTAGCAACAGATACACACGGTAATATTAGACGTAAACCTGCTACTTTGTATCCCGGTATCCGTATGACTGAGTTTAGGAACTCCGACGGCATGACATTGTCTTACGCTTTTGATCGCAGACTGAGGGACACACAAGTAAGAATTAAAGGTAAGAAGCAGTACATAGAAGACGCTGTATTTGATTTAATTAACAGCAACAGATGGTTGAAGAAATTTGATAAAGGTTTTGTTGCTAGTGAAACTAATCCTGATGTACTTGTAAATGAAGGACTAAAAGATTTGGATGGTTTACTACAAAAGTTTTATAAACAAACACAAAAAGATATGTTAAAAGATACAGAAGTTTTGGATGATTTTATAAACAGAGATGATGTATCTTTATACGATATAATGGAAAACTTAGAAATGAAAGCAGACGAAGGTGGGCAACCCATCTCGATATTAGAAGTACTTTCTGCTGACTAAGTGCTTGAACTCCTCACTCAATAAGTAATAATATAATATCATGTCAACACCAGCAACCTACGTAGACTACAACAACGTCTCAGCCTCCGACATTACGGCAGGTTTTATCGTGACGTTCCCGTTCCTTGAAGAAATCCACATAACAGTAGAAGTAAACGGTAGTTTGTTGGCTCGTGAATACTTTACAATATCTACTACATCAGGAGTTACCCGTGTGTTTCCTAGCAGTAATGTTAATGCTGGTGACAATGTAAGAGTACGTCGTAAGAGTCAACCTGATTTAAACCTTGTAGACTTTGAGAACGGATCGGTACTTACTGAGAGTGAACTGGATAGAGCGTACCAACACAACCGTTTCTTAAACGAAGAGATCAGTGAGCTTAACGATTCATCTCTACAAAGGGTACAAGGTAGTCAGGACTTTTCTGCACAAGATCAAAACTTAAAAGACTTAGCTGATCCTGTAGACCCTCAAGACGCTACCACTAAAAGTTTTGTAGATACTGAGATAGATAACGAGGAAGCTGCTAGGATTGCTGCCATAAATGCAGAAGAGACAGCGAGGATTGCAGCTATTAGTGCAGAAGAAACGGCTCGGATTGCAGGTGATGCCTTAAAGGTTAATAAAGCTGGTGACTCAATGACAGGGTCGTTAGCAATGGGAACCAATAAGATTACAGGACTAGGTTCTCCAACAGCCAACACAGATGCTGCTAACAAGTCTTATGTAGACGCTCGTTCCTTGACTGATTTTGACGGGTCGAAAGTATCAGGTGCTGTTGATGTTAATGGTAATATTGTTAGTGGTGTTTCTACTCCTTCGGGTGCTACTGATGCAGCTAATAAGTCCTATGTTGATTCAGCTCTAGCAAGTGTAACAACAGGCACAAGTAGTCCTCCTAGTTTTAGTAAGTTCACGGGAGACGGAAGTGAGACAGACTTTGCTTTGACTTTTACAGCTAATGTTACAGCGTCTACAGCTATGCTTGTAACAATTGACGGAGAAGTTCAAGACCCTGATGACTACACTATTATAGGTGCTAGTAATTTAATACGCTTTGACACACCACCCACTAATCTATCTGAGATACTTGTCATTGAAAGAGGATACAAAGTAGCTATAACAGATATACCCACTGATTACGATTACGGTAGCATAGTTGGTGACCCAGTAACAGCATTTTACAGCTACGGAGGAATTGCATAAATGAGTATTCAAGTACAACTTAGACAAGGAACGGCAGCTGAAAACTCAGCTTTTACAGGTGCAGAAGGAGAGCTAGTATACACTACGGATACGAAGAAACTTTTTGTACACGACGGTAGCACACTTGGAGGACTTGAGGTAGGAGCTGTAACGGGTATTGCAGATGACTCTGTTACTTTTGCAAAGATAGAAGAGATACCTGCTAATACAATATTAGGTAATAATACTGGTGGTTCTTCTGATATATTAGAGTTAAGTGTAGCACAAACTCAGTCGTTGTTAAACGTAGCTAACGGTGCTACCGCTAATAGTAGTGATGCGACTTTACTAGCTAGAGCCAACCACACAGGAACACAAACGTTAGCCACTATAAGTGATGCGGGTACGGCTGCTGCTGCTAATACAGGAGATTTTGCTGCTGCTTCCCACACTCACACTGCTGCTAATATTACTGACTTTGATACAGAAGTAGCTAACAACACTGCTGTCACTGCTAACACGGCAAAAGTAACAAACGCTACGCACACTGGTGACGTAACAGGATCAACTGCACTTACTATAGCTAACGGTGTAGTAGACTCAGACAAATTATCAACAACATTAGACTTTGGATCAATCGCATAACCACAACTAATCATGTCAAACATAGAAGTAAAACTTAGAAGAGGAACAGAGGAAGAGCACGACACCACTAACGGTGGTTTTACAGGTGCTGAAGGAGAAGTAACAGTAGATACTACAAACAATACACTTAGGGTACACGATAATAGTACAGCAGGTGGGCATGAATTGCGAAAGAAGTCCGACGCTCAGTTTGGTAGTAGTTTGTTTGTTACTAATTTAGGAGGTAGCGCTCGTATAGAAGTAGGAGGGTCTTCAGGTGCTTATGTTGATTTGAAAAGTCCTGATTCTGATGATCGAGATGGACGAATACAAATCGAAGGCAATGAAGGTTCTATGCGAATTATTGGAATATATGGTTTAGATTTTAAAACAGACACTGGAACACAAACAGCTCTAACCATTAATACCGATGGTATTCTTAATTTAAACCGTACTCCTGTGTACGCAGACGATACAGCAGCTGGAGCGGGCGGTTTAAGTAGTGGTGATATTTACAAAACATCAACGGGAGAACTTAGAGTTAAAGTTTAATGACTGAATCACTCTCTCACTTCTTAGATACAGCACTCGGTGTTATACTTGCAGTAATCGGTTGGATGATAAAGAAGCTGTCAGATAGATTAGAGAACGACGAGAGACGACTGACTAAGATAGAGGTGGAGCTGGCAGCACAAAGCGAAAGAGATACTGCTGTTGAGAACCGTATGACGGGACTGGAAACAAGCGTCAAAGAGATTAACCAAAAACTGGATCGCATGATGGAGATGTTGATGAAACGTGGCTAAGATTTGTCCAAAGGGAATAGCGTGGGCTAAACGTACTTTCGATAAGTATCCAAGTGCGTATGCCAATATGGCTGCATCTAAGTACTGCAAGAGTCCCACATACGGTAAGAAACGCAAGAAGCTTGCAATAAAGAAGAAGTAGTATGGGTGAGTTAGCTAAGTGGAGAGCACAGAACTGGGTACGTATTAGTAGCTCAGGCAAGATAGCAGGTAAGTGTGGTACTTCTAAGAACAAAAAGAATCCTGATCGTTGTCTTCCTATGTCTAAAGCACGTTCACTGTCCACCTCTCAAAGAGCAGCTACCGCTAGAAAGAAGAAGGCAGCAGGTTCGAAGGGTAAACAATTTGTTAGTAATACGCCCGCAGCACGGGTATCATTAAAGATTAAAAAGAGGAAATAACTATGCCGTACGGAAAATACAGTCCTAAACAGAAGAAGCTTGCTGCCGTTGCTGGTGACAAGAAAAAGATTACCCAAGCTGACATCATAACGTTAAAACGTCGTAAGGGTATGGCTATTAAAAAGAAGAAGTAAGCATGAAGTGTAAATGCGGTAAATGTCGTAAAGGACTTGCAATCAAGAAGAAGAAGAAATGAGTGTATCGTTATCCATAGGCAGAGGTGAGAAAAGCCGTAAAGGTGGACTCACTGCGAAGGGAAGACGTAAATACAACCGTGCTACTGGTTCTAATCTAAAAGCTCCTCAACCCGGTGGTGGTCCTCGTAAGGAATCTTTCTGTGCTCGTTTTAGGGGAATGAAAGGTGCAATGGAAAAGAACGGTAAACCTACCCGTAAAGCTTTAGCGTTGCGTAGATGGAAGTGCTAAGATGCTTCGACGAGCAACAAAGACGGTTAATCCGTTATCAGCACAATCACGCACGTTGGCGGTAACTTCAGCGGGAGACCTTGATGTTTTAAAAACTGAATTTGAAACAGATAAACAAGTAAAGGATACCAAGATTGCTAACTTAGAGTCTGATAAAAACGATAAAGATACAAGAGTAGCTGCACTGGAAACCGACAAGAATCAGAAGGACACGAAGATGTCCACGATGGAGTCGGATATGGAAGCTTTAACAAACCGTGTATCCTCATTAGAGACTTTAGGTATCAGTGGTATTAGTAATGCCGTTAGTTGGACGAATCTTACTGAGATAAACCTAAGTGGTGAGAAGATTACCAACGGCGATTTTAGTAGCGTTACAGGCGGCGTTCCCACGAATTGGGTATTACAAAACGGAACCTTGGACGCCGATCAATTAGCGCTTGGGCGTGTTGACGGTGTAAACGGCGCTGTAGCAATACAACAGATGTTCAGTAGCCCGTTAGCTATCGGCACAAAGATTATTGTTAAGGTAGAACGCTACGATACGAACACAGGTAATGCGGGTTTCAGGCTCGTTAAAGCAGACGGTAATATACACGGTAATGTTGTGCCGATACCCCCTTCACCCGGCTTTGTTGAATATACTGTTGCTGATCACGCACTGGCAGGAATACGCTTAGATACGCTTCACGGAACGCGTTCAATATCAAGCATTTCTGTGTTTCAAGGCGCAATCTCAGGCGGTTCTGTACAAGCATATGCCGGAGGTGGTTTAGAAAAGATAAGCGGTACAAACGGATTCAATGCAGGAGCTTCTTCAGTACAAAAGATAGACGGCAACTCAGACGGATATGTACAGTTTCAATGGAGTTCTGACAGCGTCAGGGTAGGACTAAAGTACAGCGATATAGATTTTAATGTAGATTCGCCTTACTTAGAAATTGATAGCACAACCAATACTATAGGCACTAAAAGCGTGACACCCGGTGATTGGTTCAGAATACGACATTACGCATCTACCAACGAAATAAAGTATCAACGCAAAGAAACTGTTTATGGTCAGAATCCAAACTTCGTTTTTGAAACAGCTTCAGGTAGTAATTACAACTATCCCTCAGCATCAAGACCGAAAGTAATTTCATTAGATGGAACAGGGAATCTTACTATAGGTCAGTTGTATCAGGTTTCTACTGTTAGACCCGGGGATACCCAAGCACTTTATTTGAGAGACTTAAATGGCAATGGTCACGGGTATCATGGTCAATCAACTCGTGGAATAAGATTCGAGGTAGTGGAAGAAGCGGGGCAGGACTATGTAACCTTCCACACCGAACCAACTCTAACCAACGGGAGCGATCTGTATGTAGATACTTCGTTCCATAGTGTTGGTGCAAGAATTAACGATGTAACTATTGTAACATGAAGGATCACGTAGAAGGAGCTAAACTTGCTGACGGTTATACTGAACTGTGTAAGAATGCAGTTGGGTACATGAAAGCTATGGAGGAATACAACCCGGCTTTGATGAATGCTATAGGCAAGTGGTTAAAAGATAACAACATCACAGTGGATAATCGTAGTGGTAGTAATGTTAATGAATTAGCTAACGAGTTCAAAGCGTTACCGTTCCCTGAACAACAAGACGATATACCCGCAGAGAAACAACTTTAACTCTTCCCTACATTCCCATATACTCTAAAGGAGTCGGCAGTATAACGTCGGCTCCTTTTTATTTGATACGATGAAGAAGAAACACCAAGAGATACCACCACAACTACGAGACTTTAGAAACTTTCTGTGTCTTGTATGGCGACACCTTAACCTGCCTGACCCTACTCCGCTACAGTACGACATGGCTTTATACTTGCAAAATGGACCTCGTCGTTCCGTTATTCAAGCATTTCGTGGTTGTGGTAAGAGCTGGATAACCTCAGCGTTTGTTGTTCATCAGTTACTACTAGACCAAACAAAAAACATACTTGTTGTATCTGCCAGTAAGAATAGATCAGATGACTTCTCTACCTTTACGTTACGTCTAATACAGGACATACCTGCACTACAACATCTGCAACCATCAGAGAACCAACGATTCAGTAAGATAGCTTTTGATGTTAGTGGTGCTCCTGCTTCTCATGCACCCTCCGTTAAGTCGTTAGGTGTAACATCCCAGCTGACTGGTTCCCGTGCTGATATAATCGTAGCGGACGACGTAGAAGTACCGTCCAACTCACAAACACAAGGACTACGGGATAAACTGGACGAAGCTGTTAAAGAGTTTGATTCTATTATAAAGCCCCTAGAAAGCTCTAGGATTGTATTTCTTGGTACACCCCAATGCGAAGACAGTCTGTACACTAAACTGGCAGAGAGAGGCTATGAGCAGCGTGTATGGCCTGCACAGTACCCAAAGGAGGAAGAAGCTGACAACAACTACGGCAACGCCCTTGCACCCTTTATACGGGATAACATAACTCCTGAGACCACAGGTACTTCTACAGAACCCTTACGCTTCAGTGATATGGACTTAGAAGAACGTCAGCTGTCGTACGGTCGTACCGGGTTTGCGTTGCAGTTCATGTTAAACCCTAAGCTGAGTGATCGTGATCGTTACCCCCTAAAAATAAATGACCTTATCATTCACGACGTTGACGTTGATACTGCTCCTGAAAAGATCATGTGGTCAAGTGACCCTGAGAAAGCAGATAGAACACTACCCAATGTAGGACTGGCAGGAGACCGCTACAAACGTCCTAGTAGTCTTGTAGGAGAACTAATACCGTACAGTGGTTCCGTGATGTCTATTGATCCTTCTGGACGGGGTAAAGACGAAACAGCTTATGCTGTAGTCAAGATGCTTAACAGTCAGTTGTTTGTTCCGGATGCTGGTGGTATTAAAGGAGGGTACGACGAAGTAACACTAAAACGTCTGGTCTCCATCGCTAAGGCTAACAAAGTTAACAAGATCGTTATAGAGTCTAACTTTGGTGACGGTATGTTTATGGAACTGATTAAACCGTTGTTTCGTAATGAGTATCCTGTAACCATAGAAGAAGTACGTAGTAGTAAACAAAAAGAACTACGTATCGTTGATACACTTGAACCTGTACTTAATAGTCATCGTCTTATTGTTGATCCTAAAGTTATCTCTAACGACTACCAGTCTGCGTTAACGTATCCTATAGAGTCTCAAGCTAGGTATATGTTGTTCTATCAACTATCACGAATAACAAGAGAACGTGGTAGTCTGGCTCATGATGACCGTCTGGATGCGTTAGCTATTGCTGTTGCTTATTGGGTAGAACAAATGGCTGCTGATGTTAACAAGAATATGTACGATAGAAAGAACGAACTACTACAAGAAGAGTTAACAAAGTTTACTGATAGCTTCTATAAACGTAAACGTAGTGGTACTCTTCTATGGAGTTAACAAATCTCTCTTATATCTACTAGTTAACTTCTGTTATAACTGTGATGAAGTAGTTAGTTTAAATACAGTAATACTGCTATATAGATGTTATCGTTCTTATGGTTTATTTATAAACACACCTATCCTTAAATGCGTTAGAAAGAAGA
>VMHT01021002.1_pt1 | contig 10027 bp, 20 predicted proteins | sample 4693611 | NCBI WGS metagenome assembly VMHT01 (sample SAMN12280063, study PRJNA550983) | marine metagenome | isolation source: seawater sampled from same location over 5 years 0.02-0.2 micron viral filtrate | place: USA: collected off the coast of southern California halfway between the port... ...
AACTGTATTTACATATTACATAAGACTAACCGTGGCTGGTATAGACATAGAAAGTCCCCTATTGTACTAGCTTTAGACGATATTCCACAGGAAATAGATGTCAAAATGACAGAAATACCCTCAGATGAGCCCGAAATTGACTATATGCCTTTTGAGGAATTCCAAAAATTGTTATAATTCCGCCATTTTTTTCATTTTTTTGCAAAAAACACTTGACTTTCTCCCCAAACTTTCGTAAATTAGCATGTACGATCTGTTATATATACAACGAACTCTTGGATTAGGCACTCGGCGGTGTATGTCAGAATGACATATAGACTGATCTCATCGCGCGTGCCGACCAAATGGAAGTCGGTTATACTAAAAAATATTGCAAATAATTGCAGAAAACACTTGACTTTGGCGTTTATTCTATGTATATTAAGGTATGATAAATAAGGAATATATGATGTATAAGAACTTAGTAGTAAATGCTTTTGGTGATACAGTAGAGAGAACCGATTACGGTACTCACAAGAACCAGTTAAATCTGTTTGATAATCTCAATGAGATAGTTGAAGAGAATAGAACTGCGGATGATATACTGAATTTCTTGTTCAAAAAATAATTGCAAAAAGTGCTTGACTTTCTCATATATTCTGTGTATATTAAGATATGATAAATGAGGTAATACCGATGAATTAGAGAAAACTCGTAATCCCACCTATCACATTGGGTAAAGACGGGATAGAGTAAGAAGAGTGTGGGGCTATACCAAAGTCCTCGGTATAGTGAAGAATTAATGAGGTGATGTGAAGTGTCAACACATAGACAAATTGACACAAAGATTTCGGTGGTTAGGATTAAGAGTCACTGCTAGTAAGGCTGATAACCGGGTTGATTAAGTTCCAACTGACTATCCATTACTTCTGGCACCACCACAAGTACTGTAAGACCTGTTCCACGGTGGTGACGAGTGAATGTCTCGGTAAACTATATACCACATATCCGATTGGAACAGGCATTAATTATTATAGGGTAGTGGGGTTTTATTTTTCATGTTTCTATCTTTTGTTTTCCCCCATTACCCTTTTCCTAGCATAAAAATAAAATGCTATCCCAACTGACAAAATGACACACAGACCGCACCCCCGCGCAATTACCCGTTAAGGGGAAAAAAGTATGACAAAATGTCACGGCTCTTACTTGTTTTTAAATCGTGGAAGCATTTTCACCCTATAGGACTTATTTACACATCTTATCCATGTGGATAAGCCTTCTCCCCAATGGTATAGCAATATATTTTATTGCTTAACCTTATTACCTTATACTTATATATAATGAAGGATATTTGTTATGAAGAAGAAATACACTAAAGAACAATTCAATAAATTAATGAAAGATTATAAGTCGGGTAAGAAAGGTATACAGCCTGGTCATCCTAATGAGATTGAACAAGCTATTAAAACCTTTTTGGACTTTTCACTTATACTTACCGAGTATCCTGACATTGACCATATACCACCAGAAGTAGTTAATAATTTATTAGACACGCTTTGTAAGTATCCTGAATATAATAAATTAACTTTAGAGTTGATTGATATTTTAAACCACCACCGATGAAAAACCTCATAGTAGTATTATTCTTATTATTACTATCGTGTACCAAACCCTATATATCGCCACACACTAAAATAGGTCAAGCTAAAATAACTTTAGATAGAGTACACACACCTTATTACATTCAGTATTTAACATTATCAGGTATTGTACCATTTCATATTAAGTGGACAGGCTCTGCTACCATGATGATTATTGAGGCTCAATTCATTATACGACCAACATCACCGAGAGTAAGATTTCCTTTGTTTACAGAAAATCTACAAGGTAATTATTATTCAGTATATAAACAGAAGTTTTATCTTAACGATACACAGGAACTTGAAGGTAAGTTTACAGTATTTCAACCTGGTGATTACAAATTAAGAGTTACAATAATTAATAAGTATTGGACCGAAACTCGGTATTCTAATTTCAAGGTAAGTTAATACTTATTACTGCGACTAATCGTGAGGTCTTATAATGAGGATTCATGATGAGTAATGAAGAAATTCAACTTTTAGTATTTGTTATATTTGTATTTATACCACTGGCAAAATGGTGGTGGGAAGAATCTTAACCGAGGGATTATATGGACATAGCTACTTTTGTAGGTCACTTGGCTTTTGGATTAATAGCCTTTTCTTATTTAGTTAAAGATATAATGTATCTTAGGATACTATCTATCGTGGCATCCTTATTTGGAATGTTCTTTAATTACACAGTACCCGCTGAACCTCTATGGTTACCGATAGGATGGAATGCAATCTTTATATTTACTAACATATATCATATATCAGTATTGTTGTACGAGAAACGACCAGTACACATGGATGGTAAGAATGAGGAATTGTATCAGACATTATTTAAAGATATGACACCAGTGGAATATTTAAAGATTAGTAAAGCTGCTTGTTGGAAAACTTATCAACCTGGTGATGTATTAATTAGACAATTACATTTGGTACCTGATTTGATTCTGATATATAATGGAACGGTTGAAGTCAATGTAGATAATAATAAGGTAGCCGAACTACGAGATGGTGAGTTTGTTGGTGAGATGTCATTCTTAACAGAACAATCAGCTACTGCTACTTGTGTTGTTAAACATACTACCGAATGTTTAGTTTGGCAACAGAAAGAATTTAAGGATTTGTTAAAAAGAAACCCATCACTATATTTTACCATACAGAGTTTATTGAGTGCACAGGTATCAAGTAATTTAGTTAGTAGTAGTAAAAAATAATTGATTTTGGATTTATAGTTTGATATTTATATTTGTATGAAAGATAAAGGTTATAAGCAGTTAGAAATCTTAGAAGAGGATATGCCACCAGAACTAAAGGTAGCCATTGAAACTTTAATCACACAAGCCAGTATCATGGAAGAATATAATTTAGAAGAAATACCAATAGAATATGTACAGAACTTAGTTGATGTCTCAATGAAGTATCCTGAGTATGATGAGTTAGTTAATAACTTGGTTGATGCTATTGGATTTGATTTTGAATACTTTGAGGATGGTCCTTTGGATATGAAAGATTTACCAAATTAATACTTGACTTTTAAAAATAATTGTTGTAAATTAAGACTTAATAATTAATACATATAGGAGGCTTAAATGCCAAGAAGAAAAAATAAAGTAATAGATAGACCAATAGTAGTTGGTGATTATGTTAAAGTAAAGTTATCAGGACTTGGTTCTGATTTGTATGTGGTAGAAAAGATTCATGAGAATGGAAACTATACTGTAGTCTTAGATGAAGTAGGAACTAATGGACGCTACCAACATAGGATTGGTGAAGAGGGTACGATGTTTGCTACAGGTAAACCAGGTTATGAATGTATTAACTTGAGAAGAAGATTACAATTAGTTTAGTGTCAAAGAAATTAGGTTATCATATTCGGGCTAGAGATATGCGTATATTTAAACCCGAAGGAAAGGTTATTCAATTTTGGTTGTATGCGGAGAATGAAGATAAACTCCGTGAACTACTTAAACAAAAAGGTATCAAGGATATTGAATGGATTATTCAAAAGGAATTCAAACCCTCGTAGATGAAACGGAAAAGGTAACATCTGGTTGGGTTAGGTTATATCAAATAATAAAAGATAGTGCACCTTTTATTTTATTTGTATTTTGTATTAGTAAGATACTATATATAATAACAAGTGTGTTATACAAAATAATTAGTTATAGGAGAACATAATGGAAAAGTTCATGAAGGCTATTGATGATGTCATTACATTTATCTTAGGTGATAAGAGAAGTGGTGATGATAGGAGAGTCAAAAAGTCTAAACGAAAAAAGACTCGTAGAACATCACAGCGTAGGAAGTAATGGAAAGATACCCAAGAGAATTAACAGGTTTTAAAACTAAGTATTATATACCAGGTAAACATTTTACCAATACAAAAAGTAGAGATTGGTTTTCTGCTAATGTTCCTAATTGGAATTTAGTATTAAATCATTTCTTTCATGGTAAAAAAGATTTAAGGTTTTTAGAATTAGGTACGCATGTTGGTATGTGTTCTAACTATTTATTAGATACTTATGATTGTAAATTAGATACAGTTGATGTTACTGATAGGGTAGAGATAGAAGAGGATGGTAAGAAGTATTATCTATGTACTAAGTCTAACCTAAAACCATTTTTAGATAATGGTAGATGTGTTTTTTATAAACAATCTACAAAGGAATTTTTATTAGAAACTATTTGGACAGAACTACAAGATAATGAGAAATATGATTTCATCTATATTGATGCCTCACATGAACCAGATGATGTAATGAGTGATGCAGTATTATCATTTGAATTACTTAAACAAGATGGTTTATTAATCTTTGATGATTATGGTTGGGGAGATTGTTCCAAAGGTATTGACGGGTTTATAAATGCCTATCAAAAAAAGATTGAGGTATTTGAAAAGAGTTATCAAGTATTTATTAGAAAATATTAATGGGGCTGTAGTTCAGTTTGGGAGAACGCTTCCCTTGCACGGAAGAGGTCGCAGGTTCAAGTCCTGTCAGCTCCACAAATGTCGTGGTGACCGAAGAGATAGGTGGTGGATTGCAAATCCATTCATGTGAGTGCGAATCTCACCCACGACTCAAAATTATTTATTAACATATTTATTATAGGAGACAAAATGGATACTATTATGTGGATTGGATTTGGTTCATTTGTAGGTATATTGATATTGACCTACAATTTGTACAAAGATGATTTCGGTGACTTTTTTAAATTTTAGGAGATTAGATGCCTTTAAGTAGATGGTCTAAAAGACACGAGAAAACATTTGGTAAGAAGAAAGAAAAGTGGAATGGTAATTTCAGATTACCACCCAAGCCTAAATATTACTATACAAAAGTAAAAGGACAATGTAGGTGGTGTGGTAATATGATATTGAATGAAGATGGTAGTATCAATGGTAGGAAGCATTGGCATACAGAATGTGCTACACAATATATGATTATATACCATAGTAGAGAACAGAGAGCACAAGTCTTTAAAAGAGATAGTGGTGTTTGTAATCATTGTGGTACATCAGCTGGAAGATGGGATGTAGACCATGTTAAACCATTGGTTGAACAAAAGGGTGTAAGTGAGGATAACATAGATTGGTCATACTATGCTATGGAAAACTTACAGACGCTATGTAAAAAGTGTCATAAAGCAAAGTCTAAATCCGAAGTACATTTGAGAAGCAATGTTAAGGATAAGAGATTGAAGAGTAGAGGTATCGGTAGATATAACCATAAGAAGTTTATCGGAGATACAGGAAGATATAATATTAATAAATTTATTGAGGATAAAAAATGAGTAAATTTTATAAAGCTGCTATATCCCATTGGGAAGCACAAAGAGATAATGCAATCGCAACATTAGAACTATACTTTCTAAAATCAGTTGGTATAGGAGAACACTCAAAGTTATTAGAAGAGATTAATGAATGGACACACAAGTTATCTGAGGCAGAGGAAAACATTGAAGTATTGAAAAAGTATTTTGAGGATGATGGTTATGTGAGAGAAGATAAGGGATTGTTAAATGGCTAAGAGTAAACAGAACCGTAGAAGATTATATAAGGTAGAGAATACACCAGTTAAAGAAACTACACGATATGATGGTGATGGTACTGAATGGATATTTGAATCACCTGATGGTGGTAAGACTATTTATAAACGAGCCATAGGTAGTGATGAGAAAATATTAGTTGTTAAACCAGAGGATAATGTTGAACAAGAATGGCCTGGTTTAGATGCTATCAATAAGGAATGGGTATGAAAGAATTAAAAGCCAAAAGAGTCCCACCAGGTGATAGATGGGCTTTAACTTCTACAGAAGATGATAAGATATATTCATCATTGACAGAAGTATTGAATGCTATTTATATGGATACTGGATTAGGACAATTTTATTTAGATGCACAGAAAGGAGAAGTTCATGTTGAGGATGGTAAAGAGAAACCAGAACCAATTAAGAAATACTCTTTGTACGGAGAGGAGTATTAATTGAACAAACTTTGGATGGCCTTAGGTGTTTCATTTATAGGTCATGTTATAGCATGGTTTCACATGCAAGGTCAGTTTAAATATGAATGGGCTAGGACATGGTGGTTTGTAGCATTAGGTGGTATACCAATTAGTTTTGCTTTTTGGTATGGTACTAAATGGTATTATGAATACTTTGGAAATTATTGGTATGTTAGACCAGTTGGATTTGGTATGGCTACCATTGTGTTTGGATTATTAACTTGGTTGATATTAAACGAAGTACCAGACACGAGAACATTAATAAGTTTAGTTTTGTCAGTTGTTATTATACTGATACAATTATCACATTTATTTGTAAAGTAGGAGATTACAATGAAAAGACTATTAGGTATATTATTATTTTTTGGTTTGACATTTGGGCAAACTTATATAGAGGGAGATGTTGTAGATGACTTTGGTGCAGACATCTGTTTTAACGGAGAAGGCTATTGGTCTTACGCTGAACAAGGTGTGGACAAGGTAACATTCATTGCATCATTCGCAACTTGGTGAGGACCATGTCAATCGGAGGCTCCGCAATTAGAAGAAATATATCAAGATTATTTACCAAGTGGTAATTTAGAAATAGTAACAGCAGGCATGGATTGGAATCAACCATATAGTTGTACCAGTTGGGCTGAAACATTTGGTCAAACTTTTCCTGTATTGGATGATGGTAGTGGTAGTGACATTTATGCATTATTTGGTATTGGGTATGTTCCTCATAATGTAGTTATTGGTGGGGATGGTACAGTAATATACTCCCAATCAGGTCACAATCTAAATGCTATATTGGCCGCTATAGAAGAAGGTATAGAGAATTTAGTATTGGATATGGATGGGGATGGTATCATGGATGATGCCGATAATTGTATGGATGAATATAATCCTACACAAGTAGATTCTGACCAGGATGGATTAGGGGATATTTGTGATCCTTGTAATAATATGATATGGACAGGTGGTGATGTTAATGCAGATTTAGAATTATCCATTGAAGATATACTTATATTAGTTGATGTGGTATTAGGTGAAAATGAAAGTCAATGTGCTTATGAGGCTGGTGATATTACTATGGATGGTACATTGAATATATTAGATGTAATTGGTTTGGTTCAATACATATTTGGTGGAAATCAAACCCAAGCTATGGCTTGGATACAATCTAATTTTACAGAAGAGGAAGTTAAAGAATTAACAAAAGGGTATTTTATATCCGAGAAGGTATTGGCATGGCCTAACCCATCCAATGCTTATGTAAATCTAAATGGTAGCGGTAATGTAAAGATATATGATATTACTGGTAGGTTAGTTGAAGAGTTAGAGTTAAGTGGAACATATCGTTGGGATACTAAAAATATTTCAAGTGGTATTTATAACATTCATAACAATATGGAAATAACCACTATAACTATTTTGAAATAACAATGGAGTTAACAATGAGTATATGGTCTAATGAAAGAACAGAGATAGCAACTTGGCTATCAGGTTATCTAAGTATGGTTAAAACATGGGTGGATAAAATTCTTGACAATGAGCATTATGATGTTGATAAGAACAAGATTATTGGTTTGATTGATGAGTGGATATTATGGTTAGAAGAAACCAAGTTAAAAATAATGAAAATGAAGGATGTAGATCCTGAAGGAGATAAATAAATGTCAGAAGATTTTGGTGATGGTTATAAAGAATACATAACAGAAGTACCAGACTTTCCTAAACCAGGTATAGGGTTTAAGGATATATCACCACTACTTGCAGATGAACAAACATTCCGTTCTGCTATAGTAGATATGGGTAGGTGTGTTGATGCTTCATACAATTGTCCTGATTATTGGATAGGTATAGATTCACGAGGATTCACATTTGCTGCGGCACTTGCCATTTACTTTGGTGGTGGTGTAGTGTGTGCTAGGAAAGAGGGTAAGTTACCAAATGTTGAACATAAGGTATCATACGAATTAGAATACGGTAGTGCTACATTAGAGATGCAAGGTTTACCTGACGAGGGTATTGGTAGTACGGCCGTTATAGTTGATGATGTATTGGCCACTGGTGGTACTATGTTGGCTACTAATAAGTTAGCTACTCAAGCTGGATATGATGTAGTTGGTAATATAGTGTTGGTTGATTTAAAGTTCATACCAAAGATTGCTGGTATAGGGATTAGAGATATTCGTATAGAAAGTGTAGTAGAATATGAATAATGTTATCAAGACAATTTTTAGTAGATAGAGGATATTGTTGTGGCCACGGCTGTTTAATGTGTCCATACATACCTAAACATATTAAGGGTAATACAGTTATGAGTAAAAATATATTAATAGTATGTGCATTGGAAATAGAAACACAAGGTCAATTAGACCACTTAGGTCCTCACGACATATTATATACTGGTGTAGGTAAAGTAAATGCTACATATGAATTAACAAAGAGACTAGCGGTAGAGGGTAGTATCAATTATGATGCTAGAAAAACATTAGTGATTAATTATGGAACTGCTGGTAGTAGAAAAATTAAAAAGAAAACATTGGTGGATTGTACTAAGTTTATTCAAAGAGATATGGATGTTACAGGTCTTGGATTTATGAGAGGTGAAACACCATTTGAAAAAGAACCACCATTGATGTTAGAAAGTAAATCAGATTTTAATCCAATAGGTAGGAATGCTACTTGTGGAACTGGCGATTGTTTTGTAGAGGATAAGTCACAATATTATGGAGAGGTTGTAGATATGGAGGCCTATGCTTTAGCGAAGGTTTGTTATAATTACGATATACCTTTTATTTCTTTTAAATATATAACGGATGGTGCTGATGAACAAGCTCATGAAGATTGGGAAAAGAATTTGGCGGATGGTATTCAAGAATTCCAAGAAAAAATCTTATCCCAAATTACCACTTGAAGGACATTCAGTTTTAATAAACTATTATCCTGATGGTAGGACTCAATTTATATGTCATACCAAAGACCAAGTAGAAATGGTAAATAGAGTATTTACCGAAAAGGGAAATATGCCTATCAACTATGAAGAATGGGATGATGAAGAACATCGAAAATACATATTGACCTTTGAAATACTAGATGGAGATTTACCTCTACTGCGTAACTAAATAATACATAGTGTAACATTTTGTAATACCATTATGTTACACTTTCAAAAAACTTCAAAGAAAAGAAAAACCTCATTTTTTAGTGAGGTTTTTTTGTGCCACTCTAAATTCAAATATATAATGAGTTAAAATTATTTTTATTTATTTTTTTAAAAATGCGCACTTTGGTACAGATCTTGTAACATATATAGTATAAGATGTACCACGGTGGTACTAGATTATAATAATAATACAAGGAGAACTGAAATGTTCATAAACTTAATTAGAAAACTGAAGAGTACTCGTGGTAATTCACTTGCTGAATTTGCTGTAACAACTGCAATGATGGCAACACTTGCTACAACTGCTGCACCAAAATTCTCTGGTGTTGGAGAGGGTGCTAAAGAGAAAAAGACAATGGCTGACATTGACAAGATTGTTAAATCAGCTAACAATTTTTATAACGCTAAAGTAACAGAAGAAGGTCGTGGAAGATTTCCAGGACAAATCAAGTATGATGAGGCTGTTGGTGGATATGCCAATGACACTCTTATAGTAACTGGTCTAGCTAATTTTACTTCATACGATGACGATGAAGGTGGGAAGTGGGTTTCTGTATTTGGTACAACAACTGCAGGTGCTCTAGCTCCAAGTGGTCATAACATTGATGTTTCAGAAGATGACAACAAAGATGGTTCATTTGATCCTTCTGTTGGTGCTGAAGAATTCTTAGACCAATTTGGTAACAATCCAATCAAGACTCCATTTCAGGATGGTCATTACATCTATGCAGTAATTGCTGGTGGTGGAAGTGGTTCAT
>VMHT01091672.1_pt1 | contig 10027 bp, 10 predicted proteins | sample 4693611 | NCBI WGS metagenome assembly VMHT01 (sample SAMN12280063, study PRJNA550983) | marine metagenome | isolation source: seawater sampled from same location over 5 years 0.02-0.2 micron viral filtrate | place: USA: collected off the coast of southern California halfway between the port... ...
GTGTCATAGGAGATGGAACTGCTTCTGCGTGTATGACATTGGTTTCGGTCGAAAATGCTTAAATTACATAACTCATACTCTAATAATGTTGAAGAGTTCAGACCGGACTCAAGTAGTGTAAAAGTATACCTATGCGGACCTACAGTTCAATCCTCTCCTCATATAGGGCATGGTAGATCAGCAGTAGTTTTTGATTTTTTGATTAGGTATCTTAAATTTAGTAATTACCAAGTAATATTTGTTAGAAATATAACAGATATTGAAGACAAGATAATTCAGAGATCAGAAGAAGAAGGTATTACTACTGAAGAGTTGGCAGATAGAGTCACCAAAGAATTTCAAAAATCTTACGCAGATTTAAATTGCTTATTACCAAATCATGAGCCAAAAGCTACTGATACCATTGATCATATTATTTACCTTATTGAACTTTTGATAGATAAAGGATACGCATATTCAACAAAATCAGGAGTATATTTTGAAGTTGGTAAATTTGAAAATTATCTAAATCTCTCAGGCAGAAAGAGAGATGAAGTTATGTCTGGAACTAGAATTGATGTAGAGTCCGATAAAAAAAATAATGAAGATTTTGCATTATGGAAAATATCAAAAGAGAATGAACCTTCGTGGAATTCTCCGTGGGGACTAGGAAGACCAGGTTGGCATATAGAGTGTTCTGCGATGATAAATAAAATTTTTAATAGTGGGATTGATATTCATTGTGGAGGAAATGATTTAATTTTTCCACATCATGAAAATGAACTAGCACAATCGGAAACTGCATTTGAAAATCAACAATTTGCAAAGTATTGGCTTCACAATGGAATGATTAATCTAGCTGGACAAAAAATGTCTAAATCAGAAGGTAATATTAAACTTCTAAACGAATATATTGATTTGTATTCCGGAAATGTACTTAGATTTTTCTTTCTTCGAGCACAATATCGTAAACCACAGGAATTTACAGAAGCACTTCTGAAAGAATCTGAAACAACTTTTAATAGAATATTAGAAATTGTTAAAGGTGTTGAATCCAATCCGACTGATCAGGACTTTATTGATATATTTGAAAATTCTATGAATGACGATTTAAATACTCCAAAGTTCTTAGGTGAAGTTTTTGAAAAAATAAATAAGATTAATGATCTCAATGATCAAAAAGAGCAAGAGTTTAAGGAAACTTTAAAATATATTTTTGAGATTTTAGGGTTCACATTTGATGTTAAAGAAAAGATTCAAATAAGTAATGAAGACCTCATAAACTTTTTTAGTAAATTTCAGATTACTTTTACATCGATAGAACAGGCAATGAAAGAATATCTAAGTAAAAGAGAAGAATATAGAAAGAACAAAAATTTTGACCAAGCAGACTTGATGAGAGACCAATTAAAAGAAATAGGATTACTTATTAAGGACGGTGAGAAAACTGGCTGGTATTGGGAAAATCGTTGAAGGTATTAATTCAGTAAATGGCGCTATAGCTTCAGGTAGAGTTGAAAAAATTATTTATCTCGAGACTCGTAAGGGGGCTTCAAATAGATTAATAAAATTAATTGAAGATGCTAATTTAAAAGGATTAGCAATAGAAAAAGTAAACACTAAAGAAAATTGGATTTATAACAGTAGGCATGCAGTAGTAGCTCTTTGTGTGCCAAAAAAAACTTATAGCGAAACAAGTATAAGTGAACTTAAGTTGAGCAATATAGTTGTATTAGATCACATTCAGGATACTAATAATTTTGGAGCCATAATAAGAAGCGCTGCTGCTTTTAATTTTAATATAGTTTGTCTTCCAAAAAAAAGATCGGTCAATATAACTGAAAGAACTTTTGCAGTATCTTCTGGCGGATTAGAAAATGTAAGTATTGTTTTTTATAATTCAATATTTTCGTTAATTAAAAAACTTAAGTCTCTTGATTATTGGACTATCGGTTTAGAGATGGATACAGAAGAAGATATTTCAAATGTAAATTTTAACGATCAAAAAGTAGCTTTGTTTATTGGTTCTGAAGAAAACGGTCTAAGTAATGAGGTTCAAAAAAAATTAGATCTTGTATCAAAAATCAATATGAATAATAAGATTGAATCTCTAAACGCTTCTGTTGCAGCGGGAATAGCAATGAATCATTTTTTTAAAAAAAATAGTTGATTCAATACTGAATTTGCTATTATTTTAATGTTTGCCGGAGTAGCTCAGTGGCAGAGCAGCCGCCTTGTAAGCGGCAGGTCAGGGGTTCAAATCCCCTCTCCGGCTCTGAGTGGTTAAGTATGAAAATTCTCTAAAAATTTTATTATTTTCAATTTTTGCTGTCCAAATCGCTTTATATTTTTTTAAAATTTTAAGACCATCAATTATTTATGATTATATTGATTATTTTCCATTTACTATTATTCCGTTAGCTATCTACTTATTTTTAATTTTTAAAAAAAGAAATTCAAAATTTTATGTTTATCTATCACTGTATCTAATAGTTATTTTTATATTTTTCCCTGTAGCGAACATTCTAAGAGCTGATTTTTTAACAACATACAGTTTCCCATCATTCTTAGAAAATAGAAATTTAGATATTGAATCAGACTATTTATTAATTGTAGAAACGGATGGTGAATTGACGTTAAATACTTTTGAGGAATCTGGGTATACAGTCGACATAATTAACAAGCCAGGCAATGTTGGTTTTCCAGAGGCTGTAGAGACTTTAATTGGAGAGCCAAAGGCTGTCTTAATAAGAGAACTTGATACATCTAGGCTTTTAAAAATTTCTGGCTGGAATATTAATCTCGGAAATCAAAATGTCTGGAAATTAGATTTATTATCATTTGATTCAGATATTTACTTAGATAATATAAAACTAAAAAATTCAGAAATTTCAGGCACTGGCATTATATATCTTGGTAAGAACCTAGAAGTTGAAGAGCTTAAAATAAATGGAAATTTTGATATCAATGTATCTATTGACTTACCCCTAGTTGCAATTGGTAATGTAGATGCACCAGCTTCATGGATAAATGCTACAATAGGATATTTAAACCAAGCTGATACAGTATATAAAATAAAGGTTATAGTTGAGGACGGCTCAAATGTTAGATTTTTTGAGGAAAGATAAAGGTAACAATTGTTAGATCAATTAGGAAATGGACTTTTGTTGGGTATTATAATTTCAGTTGCTTCAGTTGCTTTGTCTTTACTTTATGGTGTTACTAGGATAGTAAATTTCGCACATGGTGAGATTATTGCTCTAGGTGCAATAATGACACTATTTTTTTCTAATCCAATTGATTCAAAAATTTTATTCTTAGACAGATTCTCACCCTTAGGTATAAACTTCTCAATTTCGATTGTAATTGCAATCCTTATATGTGGAATATTTGGTGGGTTGCTTGAAATATTTTTATTCAGACCATTAAGAAAGTCTGAAGTAGGAAATATTGCAGTATTAGTTGTAACAATTGGATTATCAATATTTTTTAGACACTTATATCTGCTTTTTGCAACTGGTAGAGTTCAAAATCTTCCGCTAGAACTTCAAAGAAGACAAACATATTTATTTTTTGATATGACACCTAGAAATTTTCAAGTTTTAATTGCTGGACTTATCGTAATGATTTTTATTGGATTATTTCTTTCTTATACAAAGATTGGAAAAGCGATGAGAGCCGTAAGAGACTCCAATGAGCTAGCCAGCGTATCTGGAATAAATTCAGATAATATTATTTTGTTTACCTGGATTTCATCAAGCATGCTTGCTGGATTAGCAGGAATTTTTCAAGCAATAATCAATGATGTACGATACAACATGGGTTTTTTAATTCTTTTGTTAATTTTTGCAGGAACTGTACTAGGGGGAATAGGAACTTCTTTTGGAGCAATGGTAGGAGGCCTATTGATTGGGATTTTTGTTCAAGTTTCCGTAGGGTTACCCTTTATGGAGGGTCACGTTGAAGCAAAAAATGCTGTTGCATTAGCAATAATGATTTTAATTTTACTCTTTCGACCACAGGGAATTTTTGGACAAAAAGAAAGAATATCTTGAGATTATCTACAAAGTTCATATTCACAGTTTTGTTAACTGCAGGATCAATTTATATGGTTTTTATATTAAATGAAGATGGTCCATTTAGAATATTATTTAACTTATTAACTTTTGCTGGTATATATGGTCTTGCCGCAGTAGGTTTAAATGTACATTTTGGACTTACGGGTTTATTAAATTTTGGACATGCTTCATTTATGGGCGTTGGGGCATATGTAACTCTTTTATTAATTCCACATGCTGCTGGTAGAGAAGGTCAAATTACTGAAACAGGATTAACATTTTTTCCAGCTTTAATAATTGGAATTGTCGCAGCTGCACTATTCGGCTTGTTACTAGGTTTACCAGCAATAAGACTGAGGGGTGATTACTTAGCAATTGTAACAATTGCAGCGGCAGAAATTTTTAGATTACTTGTTAGAGATTTAGAGTCAATAACAGGAGGTGTTTATGGAATCATAAATTATTCTGACTCTTTACAAATTTATAAGCCTGAATTTTTAATTAATTTTTCTGATAAGTACGAACTTAATTCTTCTCAAATATGGGTGGGTTTATTATCTTGGATATCAATATTTTTTGTCTTAATTCTCTTAAGAAGACTAACTAACTCCCCATGGGGAAGAGCACTCCGAGCTGTAAGAGAAGATGAGGATGCTGTCAGAGCTCTAGGAAAAAATGCTGTATGGTTAAAGCTACAGAGTTTTATGTTAGGAGCTGGAATAGCAGGATTATCTGGAGTTTTTCTTGCATTTAATTATGGCTCTTTACAAACTACTACTTTTGTTCCTTTACTGACATTTTACGTATGGGCGATAATGATTTTAGGTGGTGTGGGAAGTCTTACTGGTCCTATATTTGGATCAATCATATTTTGGGTAATTATTTCAGAAACAGACAGGTTAGCTCAATTAATTTTTGAAAATGCAAATGGACAACAGCTAGCAGGGGTAAGATTTGTTCTTGTGGGATTGCTGATAATGCTTTTAATGATTTTTAGACCAAGTGGGTTATTGGGCAAAAAAGAGGAATTATTGTTAGATGTTAAAAGTTCATAACTTAAGAAAAAGTTTTGGAGGTGTTAAAGCTGTTAATATTGATGATTTATCATTTCAGTTAAATCAATTGACTTCCATAATTGGTCCAAACGGGGCAGGAAAAACTACTTTTTTTGACTTAATTTCTGGATTTACAGAGGGGGACGAAGGTAAAGTTTTTTTAAATGAAAAAAATATAACAAACAACCAACCATTCAGAATTGCAAGACAGGGGATGATAAGAACTTTTCAACTTACAAAGGTCTTTGACAGGATGACAGTACTTGAAAACATGATGTTCTCTGGATCAAATTTAAAAAATGATTCACTTTTTAGTTCATTGATACAATTACCAACTCAAAAGAAGCATGAAAATTTGCTAAGAGAAAAAGCATTTGAAATTATGCAAGACTTGAATATAGACCATATGGCTAATTCATATGCAAGAGAACTCTCTGGTGGTCAAAAAAAATTGTTAGAACTTGGAAGATCAATAATTAATGAACCTGAAATTTTACTTTTAGATGAACCACTAGCAGGTGTAAATCCAAAATTATCAGAAGAAATATTGTCAATTATTCAAAAACTATCTGATCAAGGAATATCAATTATTATGGTAGAGCATAACATTGAAGCGGTAATGAAAATTTCCGAAAGAGTTATTGTTTTGGCAGAAGGTGCTGTAATAGCTGATGGAAATCCTGAGGAAGTTCGCAAAAATCCAAAAGTTATAGAAGCATACTTAGGAGCTGGTAATGAATAAACCAGTTTTGGAATGCAATGGTATTGCAGCAGGATATGTAAAAGATCTTGATATATTACAAGGTGTAGATCTTGTTGTGAATCAGAATGAGATTGTTTCAATCATTGGTCCTAATGGTGCTGGAAAATCAACACTGTTAAAAGCAATCATGGGGATAATAAATATTTCAGCTGGAAGATTCTATATTAATGGTATCGAAAAAACTAAAACTCCAACACATAAAATTGTTAAAGAAGGTGTTGCATATGTCCCACAAGTTGAAAATGTTTTCCCATCTTTAACAATTGAAGAAAATCTTGAAATAGGGGCCTGGACAATCGGAAACAAAGAAAAGACTATAATATCTGATATATTTAATCAATTTTCACTTCTTAAAGACAGAAGAAAAGATAAAGCAGGAAACCTATCTGGAGGGCAAAGACAAATACTTGCTTTAGCTAGGGCACTTGTAACTTCACCATCCTTGCTACTTTTAGATGAACCATCTGCAGGATTATCTCCAGTTGCTATTGAAGAAGTATTTGAAATGGTTAAAAAAATTAATAACTCAGGGGTTTCTATATTACTTGTCGAGCAAAATGCTAAAAGAGCTTTAAATTTTAGTAATAGAGGTTATGTTTTAGATCAAGGAAGAAACGCATATCATGGTCAGGGTGATGAACTTTTGAATGACCCTAGAGTTGTAGATTTATATTTAGGGAAGCTATAAAAAAAAGAGCCTGTCATTGACAGGCTCTTTTAAAATTAATTAAATTTTATGATCCAAAATCTACTGATTTTAGAACTGGGTTAGTATCGCCTTCTGTTGTCCAAATGTCATATGTAGCAGCAGTTGGGTCACCAGCTTGATTTAATTCAATCTCACCAGAAGCTCCAACATAGTCTACATCAACACCGTCAGCAGCAAGAGCTATACAGCTAACACCTATACATTTTTCCCCACCAGATGATGCTTCAACTAATCCTGAAGCAATTTCAGGTCCAGTTACACCATTAGCAGCAGCTGATATTGCCATTAACATGACAGCATCATATGCTTGTGGAGCAAATATAAATGTTGGTGATCCATCAGCACTTACACCAGCATAAGCAGCTTCGAAAGCATCTTTTGCTTCACCAGCTGCAGATCCAGGGGCAGTACCTTTGAATCCATCAAGTGCGGTACCTAGTCCACACAATGATGCAAGACCAGCATCTTTAACACCGTCAGTCATGTACCAAGGTGTATCAAGTAATCCTTGCTCGAAAGCAGGTTGTAGAACTCCACAACCAGTTTCTGGAAACAAGATTCCAACGATAGCGTCAGCTCCACCTTTACCTACAGCTGTTACTTCAGAACTAAATTCTGATGCATCTGGAGCATGGTAAACAATTGTTTTAACTGTTCCACCAGCTGCTTCAAATGCAGCTGCAGTAGCTTCTGCTAGACCTCTACCATAAGCGTCTGCTCTTGAAATAATTGAAACTGTCTCTACACCATCTTCAACAAGTAGAGATGCTAATACATCACCTTGTAAAAGATCGGAAGGAGCAGTTCTTGCATAAAATCCCTTTTTATCCATTTTGGTAAATTGAGGACTTGTGTTTGATGGGGATACCATTACAACTTCTGCAGCAATTGCAGTGTCAAGTATTGCTAATGAGGTACCGCTACATGCAGCTCCCATAACACCTTGTGCACCTTGTGCAATCACGTCATTTAAACTTGTAAGAGCAACAGCTCCATCACAACCACTATCACCCTCTATGAGGACCACGGGTTGTCCGTTTATACCGCCAGCAGCATTGATTTGCTCAATAGCAAGAGCCGCACCTAGTGCAATACCAGGTCCTAAAGATGCTAAATCACCAGACAATGGCATTAAAGATGCCAAAACTAATGGGTCAGCAGCCGGTGCAGTTGTGGTAGCAGGAGCTTCAGTAGTAGCAGGTGCTTCAGTTGTTTCAACTTCTACCTCTGCAACTTCGTCCGCTGTATCAGACCCACCACAGGCCGCAGCAACTAGTGCTAAAATCGCAATCAAAGCCAAAGCTTTGCGATTCTTCATATATAATTTCCTTTCAGTCACTGAAATTAAAAAAACCTACTAATTTGTAGGAATTATTAAACAATAGCGGATATTTAGTACTATTCAATAGCAGATTGAAATAATTTACAAATAAAATGAATAATAATGAATGAAGTAATTGAAAATTTACTAATTGAGCTATCAAATCAACAATATCTAGATATATTTTTATATCTATTTATGATCTATTTTCTTATTTTAGGGTGGAAAAAAGGTGCTATTTATCAATTTTTCTACTTGTTTGCACTTTTGATAGCTGTTGCACTTAGTTTCAGATATTCAAATCAAATTGGTTCTTATATAAGTAGTTGGCTTAATTCAAATTTACAGCTTTCTGAAGTTTTTGGTGGAATTTTAATATTTGTAGCAATATTGACACTAGCTTCATTTTTATTGAATTTGATAAATAATCGAGTTAAAAAGGCTGATTTAGGAAGTAAAGCTCTAGGAGCTGCAGTTTCAATTATGGTTAGTAATTTAATCTTGACACTCATTTTTACTGGAACCAGTGTTATAAATTTACCAAATTATTTTCAAAAATCTATAAATGATTCAAATCTTGTTAACTTTTATGTAAGCCCTGAGGGCTCGCCACAACAAGCGTTAGAAGTAATTATTGGTACGGATTTACTTAAAGTCGTTAGTAGGATAAATTATTTAACAGGAAAGTCTTCTGTTGTAGTTGACGACGATGGTTGTTTAGAAATACCAAAGTACACAGAATCAAATTTACAATCTCGAAGAGATTTCTCAATTGAAATCTACAATTTACTTACTTTAGAAAGGCAAAATGTAAATGTTGATGGTTTAGAATTCAACCAAATATTATCAGATATGGCTCAAGCTTATGCATATGAAATGTATACAGGTGGTTTTTGGTGCCATCAAAATCCCAAAAATGGTGAAAGTGTAAATGAAAGACTTTCTAAAGTTGGTTTTCCTTATACGACTGTGGGAGAAAATTTAGCTATTGCTTCTACTGTAAGATCTGGACACCAAAGCTTAATGCAATCTGATTCGCATCGAAATACTATTTTAGATAATGAATTCCGGAGAGTGGGAATAGGTGTTGTCTCAGGACCTTTAGGATTAATTATTGTTCAAGTTTTTTCATGACAAATATAGATTTTACTTTGTTTGCTAAAACTCTTTCAGAAGGGTTAAAGTACTATTTAAAAAATGAGAATGTAGAAGTAAAGGATACAGATTTTCAAGAATTACAAAATAATATAGTTAATGAGTTTAAGCTTCCATATAATCAACAAACACAAACTCCTACGCAACTATTAAATAAATTTACAAAAAAAAATTACAATTTTCAAAAAGTTATAACTCCTCAAAATTTAGGCAGAGAGGCTCATGAGCAAATTATGCTATGGGGAGTTTTAAAAGCAAAAAATTACAATGATTAATGTCAGAAAAGATATCTGGGTTAATTCTTATCCTATATTTCTGTGGCTAGCTTTAGAACCAATAGTTGGATTAATTGATTCAAAAATTGCTAGTGTTATAAATTTAGAAACACTTTCTGCAATTGGGATTGGTGAAACAATTTATTTTGTTTTTGTTTGGGTATTTATCTTTTTAGCATATGGAACAACCCCACTTGTTTCCTCACTTAATACTAAAAATGAAATAAACAAATTAATCTACTTCATAAAATTTGGTAGAAATATTTCTATTCTGCTGGGTTTAGGTTCATTTTTAATTTTGTACTTAAGCAGTGGTTATTTAATTTCTACTTTTCAACCAACGGAAAGTATTAAATTACTTTCATCAGATTATTTGATATATAGATGTATTGGGCTTCCATTTTACTTAGTAAACATGCACTCAACAGCAGTATTAAGGGGTTTAAAATATGCAAAAATTACTTTTTACAGTGCATTAATTGTATCGATATCAAATATAGTTTTTAGCCTATTTTTTGGGTTGTTTTTGGGTCTTGGTGCTGGTGGGATTGGCTTCGCTAGTTCACTTGCATTCTTTTGTGCTTCAATTTATTCGACAATTATTCTTAAAAAACAGTTAAATCATTTTTCTCCGAATCAAGAAAATATTGATAAAAGTAGTTTAAGAAAAAAATTTTTTAGTGTGGGGATATACATATTAATTCGATCTTTA
>VMHT01121976.1_pt1 | contig 10025 bp, 9 predicted proteins | sample 4693611 | NCBI WGS metagenome assembly VMHT01 (sample SAMN12280063, study PRJNA550983) | marine metagenome | isolation source: seawater sampled from same location over 5 years 0.02-0.2 micron viral filtrate | place: USA: collected off the coast of southern California halfway between the port... ...
GGTCAGGCCGGACTTGAACCAGCGACCTCGGCATCTTCAGTGCCGCGCTCTCCCAACTAAGCTACTGACCCGTGCAAGGTTGGCCAATGCCCTCGCCATATCAAGCCTTCCGCTTCGACCTCTGGCGAAGTGGACCGAGGCTTATTCCCGAACTTGGGCATCACTCAGCGCCGTTGAGTGCCTCGTTTTGGAAGGCGAACAGCCCATCCATCCCTTTGTCAGCTCCTTTGAGCAGAGCGGTCAACTCATCGGCCGAAAAGGTGGATTCTTCGCCCGTTCCCTGAATTTCAACGTACTTTCCATCGCTGGTTTTGATGACGTTCATGTCGACGTCAGCGTTGGAATCGAGGACGTAGTCGAGGTCGAGGTAGACCTCTCCATCGATCAGACCCACCGAGACCGCCGCCAGGTCGTGTGGAATCACGCTGTCCTCGTGGTTTTGGCGCTCAACGGCATCGAGCGTGGGGGGTGTCCAGCCCTCTTTTCGCTGTTCAGGGGTTGGGCGCAGGTCAATGGGCAAGCAGACACCCTGAGCGATCAAGCGACGCACGGCCAAACGCAGAGCGATGTTCGCAGCGGTGATGGAGGCGCAACGTGTGCCGCCGTCGGCGTTCAACACGTCGCAGTCAATGTTCAGAGCAATCGGTCCCAGCGCTTCAAGATCGACCGCAGCTCTGAGTGAACGGGCGATCAGTCGTTCAATTTCTTGGGTTCGCCCCTTGGCCCCGCGTCGTTCTCGGCGGAAGCGTGAATCGGTGGACCCGGGCAGAAGGGAATACTCGGCGTGGACCCATCCTTTGGTGGCGTCTCGCGGAAACCAACCGGGGAGTCGCGCTTCTTTGGTGCAGCAGGCCAACACGACGGTGTCCCCTTGCTTGTACAGAACGGAGGCAAGGGCGTTGGGTGTAAAGTCGAGGGTTACCTCGGGAGTGCGCATTTCGTCGTTCGCTCGAAGAAGGTTCAGCTCGGTTTTGAATTTCGCCATGCTCAACCCCAAGGCATGGACCTCATCAAGCCTTCTCAAGGGCCATGAGACGACACGGGCAGGTTGAAAGTGTGTCTCTTGGTCCAATTCTTCATGGCCCAGCCACGAGCGGTGATTTGCGCCGTTGCCAGAACCCCCATCGGGAAATTCATGGGTGCGTTTTCGTCCATGAGCGCAGTGGACCTCGGCGTGTTGACGGTCAAGGAATTGCTCACTCGAGCCGACATTGACCCAGCATCGGGTGTGGTGGACGAGGTGATTTTTGGACAGGTTCTCCAGGCGGGGGCCGGCCAAAACCCTGCTCGTCAAGTCGCCTTGGGTGCTGGCCTGCCAGTCTCGACCCCGTGCGCCACCGTCAACAAGGTCTGTGGATCGTCGCTCAAGGCCGCCATGATGGCCGCAAACAGCGTACGTGCCGGGGAATACAAGGCCATCGTGGCCGGTGGCATGGAGAGCATGACCAACGCTCCTCAGTTGCTTATGGGGCAGCGGAGGGGTACGAAAATGGGCGATTCAACCCTCGTGGATTCAATGATTCACGATGGACTTTGGGACGTCTACAACGACGTTCACATGGGCACCACTGGCGAGACCATCGCCAAGGAGTGCAACATCGACCGCCCAACCATGGACGCCTTCGCTGCTCGCAGCCAACAACGAGCCGCAGCGGCATGGGAAAACGGATGGTTTGACTGGGAGACCTTTTCGGTTGAGATCCCCCAACGCCGTGGAAACCCCTTGGTGGTTTCAAGCGACGAAGGCGTTCGCGCCCAGACCACCGCAGAATCTCTGGCGGGCCTGCGCCCCGTCTTTGACAACGAAGGCATGGTCACTGCAGGCAACTCCAGCACCCTCAACGACGGCGCCAGCGCCGTTCTTATCGCTGAAGCAAGCTTTGCCGAAGCTCAAGGCTGGGACATCATCGCCACCATCGAAGATTACTGCACTTCGGGGGTTGAGCCCGAGCGCGTCATGAGCGCACCCATCCCAGCGGTGAACACCTTGCTGAAGCGAAACAACCTGGATGTTTTGGACGTTGACGTGTACGAGCACAACGAAGCGTTTGCCTCTGCGTCGTGCGCCGTCGCCCAAGAGGTGGGCATACCCCACGACCGGTTCAACCTCAACGGCGGAGCCGTCAGCCTCGGCCACCCCCTGGGCGCCAGCGGGACCCGCTGCCTGATCACCATGCTCGGCGTGATGCGTCGTCTGGAGGTCCACTCAGGCATCGTCACGCTGTGTTTGGGCGGCGGGAACGCCGTGGCCATGTACGTGCGGCGTCCGGCCTGATGTCTAAGTTCAGTCCAACAGGGACAACACGTCTTCGGGCGGTCGGCCGATGACGGCCTTTCCATCGACCACGAGCACGGGACGCTCGAGCACGCGCGGCTTCGATTTCAGCAACGCCACGACATCGTCCACTGTCTCAAGGGAGGCCATGGCCTGAGGACCTGCTTCCTTTTTTCGAACGATGCCGTCAAGGGTGGCCAGCAGGGGTAGATCCTCCTCAACCACACCGACCTCGAGGTAGCGGATAACGTCAACCGAAACGGCTCGTTCTTCGAGGAGCGCCAGCGCTCGTCGTGATTTCGAGCATCGCGGGTTGTGGTAGAATCGCATGAACTGCGCAGGACGGCGTTTCCCATCAACCCATTGGTGGAGCAGGCGAACGGAAAATCAGCTGATGTCATCGGACATGGCCATCCCAACCACGCCAACCGGTACGCCTCAAATCGCTGAACGTTCGCTTTAGGGTGTGCCTCGTCCCTTGGCTCAACCCTGCATCGGTTCAAAGGGCTGCTTCGCAAATATATTTTTACACCCTTTTATGTACCAAAAGCCGGAATTCATCATAACGGAGGTGAAATTAAACATGGATTGGAAAAAAATTGGTTTTGGGGCGAGTCTCGTCTCAATTGTTGCGAGCATTGGAATCTACTTCAACGGCGACGAGTCGTTGGGTATATTTGTCGGCCTTTGGGCTTCGGCGTTGCTCCTCTTAACCGACCGTTTGGCTGAGATGCAAGCAGAGTGAATCATCGAGCACCCTTCGATGAACCGGTCAGCGGCGTCCAGCCACTGATCGCTTCCTGCTTTACAAAGCGACAGCGACCCAATACGTCGCCACGTGACGGTTAGCCTCGAAGAAGCATCGTCACGGATTTTGAATCGTGGTGCAGAACACCGACCACGTCGAACGCAAACCGTTCATGAAAGCGCATTGACCCTGGGTTTGGTGGCATGAGGTTGACCTCTGCAACCACGGGAACTTCGTGCTCTTGAGCGTGGGAAATTACGCGTTCGTAGAGGCTCGAGCCCACACCGTGATTTTGATGAGCGATCGCCACAGCCACCCGATCGACGTAAACAAACGACTCGTAGCGCTGATTGAACCACGCATAGTTCAGGCTACCGTAGTCCGTTCCGGGCGGCAGACAGATGACGAAGCCAAGGAGGTCTTCGCTTCGAAAACACCCCAGAGCGAGGTTTGAACGGTCGAGAAGTCCGATGAGTTCCTCCCTCGACACCTGACCGGTCCCGGGCAAGCCTTGCTCGTTGATGACCCACATGGCGTCCACGTCCTCGACGGTCAAACGACGGGTTTGCATCACGCGAGACTCACCGTGGTGGTTTATTGATGGAGCGGTCAGGTCGTCCGTGGCATGTTGGACCTTGTGGGTCTTCATTCCTCTTCTCGGTCGGCTGGGGTCAACATGCCGTATTCCTCAATGACATCGCACGCTCCGGGAAGCACCGCCAGCAAATCGTCGGTGGAGAGCCCGGTCGTTCGGTAGATGGTGTTGGCAAGTTGATCTTTTTTGGTTCTGCCCGGCGCCAGAACGGCGTGTCGGGGGCAGATGGCCTGCACGTGTTCTGGAGTGCCGCTGACCACCATCGGGACGCCGTTCACCGCAAGGATACCGATGCCGATTCGCACATCCATGTCCTTGTACCATGTTCGTTGACCGCGGATCACAAAAGCACCCTTGCCAACGAATTCACCGGTCTGGGCTGACTTGGACACCTGAGCTGGTTTGACGCTGTAGACCGTCCCGTGGGCACCACCGCCGTTCCATGCTCGACTCCACGAGAGGGCCAAAACCGCTGCTTCTTCGAGCTTCTGCTTCGTTAAGGCCGTGTCCTCCAGCTTGTCGACCAGTCGGTAAGCCGGGATGTCGTGCGGGAGATGAACGGGTCTTCGCTCTTCGAGCGCAAAGCCCTGCGTGGCGCGAAGGCTGCACGAGGGTGCTCCGTGAAGGTCGGCATGGAGGTACATGTCATCGCCAGAAAGGTGTTTTTTGACCACGGTGTCGTTCCCTTTGGCGTCCTTTCCACCAACGATCAAATGACCACCGTCGACCATGCCCCAACGATGTTGCTCGAACCACATGCGCTTGCTGCGTTTAAGCCGATTGAGTTTTCCGCTGGCCTTCTGTTTTGCCTCGTTTTTCCGGGCACGCTTGAGTTTACGTTCGGTTTCTTCAAGCGCCTGGTCCGCCCCACCGGTCTTGTTTTTCTGCTTTCGTGCGGATTCAAAATAGCGCTGAGCATTCTGGTGGACGCTTGCATCCAGTTCAAGCATGACGTGCGGGCCGTTCGCCTCGTTGTTCTCGTCCGGGAGCACGACCGTTATGGTGCGCTCGGCTGGAACGGCACCGACGATCCACGGGATCTGCTTGATGGCTTTCTTCACGGTGCTCCAACCGTCTCGTTCAACCGCCTCGTTGGTTTGGTTGAGCAAGCCTTCAACATGGCCCCAGTGCTCCTGAATTAAATGTCCAAGCCGTTGTTGTTTCTCGATTTTAACCGCAAATCCAGCAAGGGCTTTTTGCTGCTGAGCACGACGTCGTTCAAGTTTCTCCACCTCGGTGGATTGACCTCGGCCCGGCCCGGCTTGATCAAAGCGTTCTTCCTCTCGTCGTTGAAGTGCATGGGCGTCGTGCATCCCCCTCCAAACATCGATGGGTTCGCCAAGTGATGAAAAACTCACTCGAGGCATATCGGCGTGTTGGGGCAGCAAGATGGGGGTTGCCTCAACCGCACGCTCGCTGAGCCAAGCCTGTCGCTGATGTTGCTCCATGGCGTCGCAGTGAGTCAACCAATCCTCCGGGTCGCCGTCGACGAGGTTGAGCATGAGATGACCTTCTCGGCTGTTCATCAGATCGTTGAGCAACATCTGTAGAGCATCAAACACCGCTTTCACGTCGGCTTCAGCGGTTGGAGAGTTGGGTTCATGTCCCGCCAAAGCGCAGACGGCGTTGGCGTGGGTGGCGCCCAAATTGACCTTGCCTCCAAGGGTCGAGACGAGGTCTCGGTCGGACCCCGAAAGAACCTCGCTGAGCGCTTCATGGTCCAGAGCATAGGGATCCATGGCAGCCGGTGGAGGCGTGTACGGCACCCCTTTTTTCAGGGTTCGACCGGCGTACGAAGCGTGCGTCAACGGTTGAACGATGATGCCCTCGTGGTCAACAAGGATGATGTTCCCGTCTCGGAACACTTCAACGTAGAGCGTCCGCTCCCCGTTTTTGGTGTCAAATCGAAAGGCGAGCACACGGTCGAAACCGACCTGTTCTACCCCCGTCAATCGTGCGTTTCGGAGATGTTTTCGCAGCACCATCGCAAAGGGAGGTGGTGTCATGGGCATCGGGCGATCTCGTTGCGAGGTGTAGATGCGTTCACCACGGACGAACACGATGTCTCTCTGGTCCATCTCTTTTGGATTCACACGCAACACGATTTGCTCATAGTGCGGCATGTAGGCCTTCTTGACGTAGGCGCCTTTCAGGGCGTCCAACTCTCGCGCCATGGCACGAAGGTCAAACCCCGACATCGCCTTTTTCATCTTCTCACCTGATTCGTTGCCATGGTGCGAAATGAAATGAAGGTTTCATGCCTCGCTGATGTCGTTGAATCGAAGCAAGACCTTGCCGATGTTCTTGGCGTCGTGGATGTATTGGTGAGCTTCTCGCACGTCCTTCGCGTCGAACACACGATCAACGACGGGCTCAAGATGTCCAGATTGGATGCCTTCGACGATGCGGTCCAATTGCTCTTGCATGACGGCTTCGTTGGACCACGTGCCCATGTGGACACCAAACACGCCTCGGTTTCGGCTCATCAAGCGAAGTGCGTCGAACTTGGGTGTCTTTCGCCATGCGAGCAGGGCCTTCAGCGGTGAACGCTTCTGGGACGGGGCGACGGCGGACATGCCGTACGTGTAGAGCCGGCCGCCCTCTGCGAGACAGGACAAGCTCCGACGGAGGTTGTCGCCTCCAATCGGGTCGAGGACGTGGTCGACGCCTTTTCCATCGGTTTCCGCCTTGATGATGGCGAGGAAATCCTCGTTGTGTCGGTCGATGGCCCGGGCGCCGTACGCCTCAATGATGCCGTGTTTCTTCTTGGAGGACGTCGCCCAAACCTTGGTTACACCCGCCCATTTGCACAACTGCAGCGCCGCCGTACCCACGCCGCCGGCTCCACCGTGAATCAGCACCTTGTCCTGTGGACGGAGGTGACCAAGGTGGTGCAGCATGTGGTGAGCCGTCATGTAGGTGACCGGGGTTGAGGCTGCTTTCTGAAGAGAGAACCCCTCGGGCAGTGGGATCACCCGATCCTTTGGGGCGTTGACAAAGCTGGCCTGCCCGCCGGTTCGCATGGCTGCGACGACCCTTTGCCCGACCTCGAGGTGCGAAACCCCTTTTCCAAGAGCGTCCACCACACCAGAAAGTTCGTAGCCAGGCGTGAAGGGAAACGGAGGAAGCGGTCTATAGAAACCCAAACGCATCAACAAATCTGCGAAATTAATGCCGGCGTAGGCCACCTTGATGCGAACTTCGTCTTCGCCGGGTTCGGCGGCGTGCATGGGTTCGGTCGTGATCGCGGACACGCCGCCCGCCTTGGTGATGATCACCCGTGTACCGGTTTTCATTCCACAACGCTCCATATTCCGTTGGATTGGCTCACCGCTCCGTTTGCTTCGTGAGCCAGCAGGTGTGAAAGGGTTTGGTCCACGGCCAAGCCGGGATGTGCATCAGGGGTGTCGGCGTAGGCTTCGGCCGCAATGTCTTGGAGGTTGGTCGTTCCCGACTGAACGGCGTTCAGAACACGGGCGTGCCGTGCACGGCGATGCTTGAGATAGTGATCGATGAGGCGTTCTGGGACGGCGACCACCGGGCCGTGGCTCGGAAAGACAAGGTGCGGTTTGAGCCCTTTGAGCCGTTCGAGTTGCTCGATGTAGACGTTCATATCGCCTGAGTGCGGTGGAATCAGAATCGTTCCGATGCCCGCCAGCATGTCGCCCGCCACCAAGCCCGCCTCGCTGAACAAACAGACGTGACCGGGGTGGTGGCCGGGGGTGATGAGCACCGTCCACGACTGCTCACCCAAGGTCAAGACCTCGCCGTCGGCCAAGATTCGGTCGCAAGGAACGCTGAGCGAGGTGTGTTCGCTGCCCCAAACGGGGACGTCAAACGCCTCTCGAAGCAGCGACATGTCGGCCAGGTGGTCGCTGTGGCTGTGCGTGAACAGCACGGCCACGAGGTCGCCTCGGTGGCGTTGCACGGCCGTAGCGAGCGCCTCCATGTCCTCACGCATGCGAACGGCGGGGTCGACGAGAACAAATGCGCCGTCCGGGTCACCGACCAGGTAGGCGTTCGTGTGGTCCGCTGGTGGGAGGGTTGCGGTTTTGATGGGCACGACCTCGACGCCGTGAGCGAACAAAATCGAGCGGCGCCCCGGCAGTCGTTGGGCGATGTCCTCGGCGGCGTTCTCCATGTCACGGTTTGTTCGAACGAGGGTTCGTTCGATTTCCATCAGCAGGGTAACCACGGGCGGTGCGACCTTGATCTGGTTCGCCTTCCAACGTGCCAAGACCTCGGTGGGTTGGGCCCACATGACCTCCGTGAACTCCGTTTGGGGCTCGAGGTCAACGGCTGGGACGGACGTCCATGAACCCAGATGGAGATGAAGAAAGGCGTTGTCGAACTGCACGGGGCCGAACGGCGGCGTGATGCGATGACTGAGCGTCCGTATGCGCTGTCGTTCCACGGGAAACATCTGTTCCAGCGCAAGCGGCAGCCACTGCCTCTTGTCCGCAACGATGGCTGCTCGAGCATCGGCGTCAACGGCGACGGCCCCTTGCCCGTGGGCGGCGAGCCCAAGTTCCTCGCTCATCTCGCGCATGATGCAGGCGATGGAAGCGGCTTCTGGACCTGCCAGTTGCGGAAGAGCTGCCACAGCAGCATGGTCGACGGAGGAAACACCGCCGCCTGGGAACGCCCAGTAGTTTGGGAACGCACGCATGGTCTTGGCCCGCAGACCCAAAAGCACCTCCACACCCTCGGGCCCGTCTCGAGTGAGCGTCATCGTGGCCGTAGGTCGAGGGGCGCTGCGAACCTGTGCCGACAGGCGAACCCCCTCGGGTACCTCACTCATGGATGGCGCTTGCAGGTTGCGCTTTCAAAGTCTTGTGAACACAGTGGTCGGCCACGCTCGTTGCGTCGCGTTCAAATAAATCGGTGAGGAGGCACTTCTCATGGCACACGACTCCGTTGAGGAGCATCTGGCAGAGTTGGCCGAGTTGGTCGCTGAAGCCGAGGCCATGGGTGTGGATTTGTGGCCGGAGCCCAAACCCGTTCGTCCCTGGGCCAAGTACGCCTTGGCCTCGTTCATGATCATCATGATCGTGTCCTGGGTCTCCAAGGCAATGGTCCGGTTTGCAAACATCTGACCTTGAGGTCCGCACCGCTCAATTGAAGAAGACCACCGTCCACGCACGACCAGAGTCCCTTAGTGTAGCGGTCCATCATGGAGGATTCTGGTTCCTCCGACCTCGGTTCAAATCCGGGAGGGACTACCACCGCTCATCCTCTCAGTCAAGCGGAAATACTCTGAAGTTGTATTTTTAGGGTGACCTAAACCTTATATCCAAGCGACTTTTAGGGTGGCCTAAACCAGAGGTTTGAACATGGAATTGAAGACGAAATCAATCAAAGGAATGACGCTAGCACTGTTGATGTTGATCGCCGCCATGGCGGGATGCATCGGCACAGAAGACGAAACAACCGAGGAGGCAGAAGAAGAGAAAGCCGCCTTCCTCGACGCTTCCGATGCGGGGTACACCTACGCATCGGATGTGGACAACCACCGGTCGCTGATGCAGGACCTCTGCGACATCAAGACCGCTGCATCCGACAGCAACTGGGATGAAGCAAAGAACATCTACACCAACGGTAAGAACGCCGAGAAGAGCGACGGTTCTTACCGCACGCTCGCTGGGTTTGCTGCGGCGGCTGGCAAGAACCACAACTACGACGCCTTCTACGGTGCGGATGGCTCCATTGGCGCCCACATCATGGCGGCCATGGACGGCACCGGCGACTTCGCTGGCGCATCGGACACCGTTCGATACCAAGGCATCGCCAAGCTGACCGCCAACATGGGCATGGTCGGCTACACCATCCACGAGCTCAACGCCGCTGTTGCCAAGGCTGACGCCGGCAACACCGACAACGACTCCGGTGCACCTCACAACTGGGACGAGGGCTGGGCCTTCTTCCACGGACCTGATGAGCACTGGGCGTGCTCTCCTGCTTACACCATGAAGAAGCGGGCTGCTGACTACGGTACGGAAACCAACGGTGTTTCCAACGCCCTCGCAGCCAGCGAGCAAGCCATGGTCGACGGACTCGCAGCCCTCCAGGCTGGCGACGAGGCCGGCTACGACGCTGCCACCGAGACCGTGATCAAGAACATCATCATCACCTACTCCCAGGCCACCCTGAAGTACACCATGAAGATGGACAACAACGAATCCGCTGAAAAGTACCAAGCCGAGGGCTACGCGTTCTGGAAGACCATGGAAGCCTACGCTGCTCCCTACACCGACGGATGCTACAACATGCAGGTCCACAAGGTCTTCATGATGGGTGACATCGACGCTTCGGCTTGCGACGCCTTCATTTGGACCAATGGCTCAATGGATGCCAGCGGCACGAACGACACCTGCTACAACACCGTGACCCACCAGGTCTCCGGCGAC
>VMHT01027519.1_pt1 | contig 10023 bp, 11 predicted proteins | sample 4693611 | NCBI WGS metagenome assembly VMHT01 (sample SAMN12280063, study PRJNA550983) | marine metagenome | isolation source: seawater sampled from same location over 5 years 0.02-0.2 micron viral filtrate | place: USA: collected off the coast of southern California halfway between the port... ...
CAGCGTGCGGTTTTACCTGCGTGGACACGGACAGTACTTCAACCGACGAACGTCACGTAAGAACTTGAAAGAGTTGATACGTCGATACAAATCAGTCAACACCGATGTACTTTGCATGGGTGAGGAGGATGAAGAATGACGGTTGAGCGCATTCGTCGAATGTGCAAACGAACTGGCTGTACCGAAACATGGGAGGCAAGGCCATCTGACAAGAAGAGATATTGTAGAGGTTGCACCCCTCAGTCATCCAGCGGACCCAAATATCCCTTTAAGATGCAAAGACAGTGCGCCTGCGGTGTTATACAAATCAAAACGATTCACAATGAACAAGAACGACTTGCACCTTTTGAATGCAAATCGTGCATTGATGCCTCTACTAATTACAAATGGCATGAAATGCAATTACTTTACCTCATGATGATGAATGAACAATGCAGAGCACGAGATTTTGTGAGACAAGGGGTGTTCAAAGACTGGAATGAGTATGATGACTTCTGTAAGTTTCTTAGGGATGTAATGCAAATCAACCTACATCACAAAGTTGACCGTACAAGCGGCTGGTCGTGGGGTTCACTTGCGAAAGAACATTCCATTGTTAAGCACAAAGGAACATCTGTGCACGGGCAATCGGAGTTAAGCACACTGAAAGATTACCTTGAAGGAATCTTGAACAGAAACAAGAAGTCGTTGGAGGAGGAATAAAAGTGATTATTGAACAATACTATCCTGACCCTGAGGGCATGGCTGCCCTGTACAAGCGATGGCGCTCACCCGAAGGCGAACTGATTGAAGAGACGGTGACGGACTTTCAACCCTACACATGGGTAAGAGCCGACACCCCTCCCCGCCTTTTGACTCGGCTGAGTGAACGGTACTATGGGCTGACCATCGACCGTTCTACGAAGGCTACTGGTCTGTATGGTGAGGACTTGATTCGTGTCAACGTGATGCGACCCAACGACCTGCACGGCGTGCGTCGTGAGATTGAGACATGGGAGGCTGACCTCAGACTCCCTGACCGATACCTCATCGACGAAGTCAGTGAGATGCCTGATTGGACACCACGTGTATGGCATCTCGACCTTGAGTGGGACCCTGTCAAGGGCTTCACTACGGTCATTGCTTTCACAGACAGCCACACCAATGAGAGTGTAGCCTACTGTTGGTCGGAACGTTCAGCAAGAGAGTTGGGCGACGACGAGTGCATTGACGAGGTGCGTCATGTAAAGCACGAGTATGAGGATGGCACTACCGCCGAGTTTTCATACAGACGAGTGATTTGCAACTCCGAGCGTGCAATCTATACTCGCTTCCTCGACCATCTTGAGGAGGCTAACCCTGATGTATTCGTTGCTCACGCACTAATGTGGGCTGACCTGCCACATATGGTGGGTCGATTGATGCAGAAGAAGTTGCTCGGCAGGGATGCCTATCGACGGCTCAGCCCACTGGGTCGGGTGTTGCGTCCACGCAAAGACAAGCGTGGTGGTTACGACTACACGGCACAGCCTGTAGCGGGTCGCCTGTGCTTCGACACCGCTGCCCCACTCAAGAGTGGTACAGGGTTTGAGCGTGTATGGAAAGACAGTGGTCGACCGCAGTTATCGAACCTCAAGTTGGCGACCATCGCTGAGGAGTTGGGCTATGCGAACAAGTTCGATATGGACGTGTTCACAGGATGGTACGAACGATTCGACGAATACGTCGACTACTGTATGCAAGACGTTCTCTTGCTCAAGCGTATCGACGAGGACAATCACATTCTCAACTTTTACTTAGCGCTACAGCGTTTCTGTGGTGTCATGTTTGAATCGTGTCACAACGTCACACGGTTCGCACGTGGCCTGCTCAGTCGTCGTACCGACAACAAAGCCCCGACATCATCGGGTGCTGAGAAGGTGGAATACGAAGGGGCCTTTATCCCTCCACCCAAACCGGGTCGGTATAAGGGAGTTGCCTGTGTTGACTACAAGGGGTTGTACCCCTCAATTATCCTGAGCGATAACCTGTCGTGGGAGACGCAAGTCGACAACACACGGCGAGGCGAGGAGAATATCAAGGAACTCAGGGACGGTACGTGCTGGGACCAGTCTAAGCGTGGATTGCTACCCACAATCGTCGAGGAGTTGTTTGAGGTGCGAGATGCCTACAAGAAGAACATGCGTGCTGCTGAGACCAAGTCAGAACGCTCAGGATGGAACACCATGCAACTCGCAGTAAAACGTGTCATGGCGTCACTATACGGTATGTGTGCCAGTACCTTTTGGGGTTGGGCAGCACCTGCCATCGCAAGCGCCATTACATCAAGAGGTCGAGAGTCCATTCGGTTCTTGATGGAAGAGTCCGAGGCTCAAGGCTATTCAGCCTTGTATGGTCACACCGACTCCGCATTTGTTCAGATTCCATTTGATGAGGCTGAGGCTCTTGCCAAACACTTGACCGAAGAGGTTCAACGGCAACTCGATGCCAGTCATCTGTTCGTTGAGTTTGAGGCATACATGCCCTATTGGATTGTAGCAGGCAAGAACCTGTACTATGGAGTGTGCTCATGGCCTCCTGACGACGAGGGAAAACCCAAGTCAGCGAGGTTCGGTAAAATATCAACGCTCGCCCCAGTGTCGAGGACATTAGAGCGAGATTTACTTACAATTGTCTGTAATGGTGGGACAGAGAATGATGCAACTTCATTAGTCCGACCGTTAGCAAAACGTATTCAAAACGGTGAGATACCACTCAAAGATTTATGTGGTGTAACACGTATTCAAAAGCCCCTGAACAACTATGCTCCGAGTGTTGGAGTACCGGGTGTAAAGGGTGCAAGATATTACAATGCTCACTTGGCCGAGCGATATAACGGGTCAAGATTTGACGAAGGTGACAGTGCCAAATGGGTATATGTAAAAGACGTACCTGACGGCCTGCCTAAAACAGACATCGTATCATTCCACGAAGAGAGTGAACTCGATGAATTTATACTCGACTATGATACTATGGTATTGAAACTAATTACCAAAAAGATTGAGCCTATATACAAGGCACTGGAGTGGAATATAGATTACGCTTCGGGTAAAGCAAAGCCCAAGTCTTATTGGTGATTGATTTAATATATTAGTGTGTAGTCCGAAAGAAAGGTGAGAAAATGAGAAGCCGAAAAACAAACAAGAAAGAAGCACGAAAAGCAGTAATAGCGAACCAGTTTGGGGCAGAGACGATATTTACCCGTCAGGCCCTTTACAACATTGTGAAAGGTAACGCTCTATTCAAGGGAACGAAGGACAACAAGCAGTTGGTAACAAATGCATTAGTTGCATTAGTCGGAGAAGGAATGCTAGAACGAACCGGTAGTAGGAAAAACAGCATGTACAAACTATCTGCTCAGGTCAAACAGAAGAAGCGTACGTACCGACTTAAGGAGTCCGCTAAAAGAAAGCATCAGAAACCGTACGACGAGTATCTACCTCCGCAGAAAGAAGCGAAGCCTGTTCCACAAAAGGGACTGCTTACTGGACTCACGAGCCTATCAGTTCAGATGATTACGTTACAGAAGAAAATCGAAGACACGGTTCTTTCACAATTAGGTTTCAACGAATCAAAGGAAGCAGCCGAACTTATCAGTGAATACGTTCTTGTAGCAACACAGATAGCGAAATCGCAGTGATTCGATGTCTGAGCGCAATTGGGAAGCGTACGGTAAATCGTCGTACATCATGGGTGAGAAAGAATATCTCCGTGTTACTAAGTCGAGCCTCACGTCTGACTTCACGTTCTGTCAGAAGCAGTACGAGTACAAGCGCATTGAAGGTCGAAAGAGTCCACAGACAGATGACATGACTCGTGGTACAAACGTCCACGATGCAATTGAAGAGTTCTACATACTGGCCCGTCCAGTGTATCGTAAAGCGTACGAGGCGCTCAAGAAGGGACATAGGGAAGAAGCGTTAAAGATGTTACTCGATTGTGTCCCTCAACCCGATGAACCATACGAACTGGGAGAAGAACCAATCATCCGGCAACGTATCGAATGGGACTTAATTCGACTTGAGCAAGACCCTGATAGGTTCTTGCCAGTCATCAATGAATTGGAGGTTCATGCCTTTGAAGAGATTGACTTTGAGTTCGATGGAGAAGTTGTGACTGTGCCGATTCACTTCGCAGGTAGCATTGACCGTGGTTATGAAAACGAGGATGGGACGTACACACTCATGGAATTAAAGACTGGTAAGTGGGTTGGAACAGACTTCAAGGTTCGCTCGATGCGGACTGAGATGGCGTTTTACACGGACCTGCTTCACAAGGCTGACCATCCGTTGAAGGATGTGTCACACTGGGGTTGGTTCTATCCATACGGACAGCGCGAAGGAGTACCGAGAAGCGAGAACCACGTGGCATACGAGAAGGTCAAGAAAACGTACATCAACGGCACGTTGAAAAGGCATCTAAACAATCTCGTCGAAGCGTACCTAACCAAGAACTTCGTGCCTCAGCCAAGTGAAGGTAAGTGTGCATGGTGTGAGTTCGTAACCGAATGCCCTGCTTGGCAGGAAGGTGGAGACATTTATTGGAAGAAACCTAAACCACGCATTCGGAGGCAAGAGAATGCAAGCGGCTGAGTCAGTCAAACGCTGTGTTGAGTATTGGGTGTCGGCTACATTTGATGTGGAGTGCTCAGTCGCTTTTGCGATGCAAGAGAAGGTCATGACCATCATGGCTCAGGATGAGATAGTCATCAACGGCGAACGCTTTCCAGCGATAGTCCTGATTAGTCTCAATAACCGAGTACTCGTTGACCCAGCCGACATGCACGATGCGATGAGGGACGTATACATGCACATGAAGAAAAGAGGAGAAAAGCATGAAAATACATTTTGATTTTCCAAGAGAAGTGCTTGAACTGAGCACCGAACAAGGAAGGGGCTATCGGAAGTTGGTCGACAGTAAGAGTTCGTTTGAACGATACTGGCGTGGTAAGAATGGGGTGTCGAATGCCTACATGACAGTCTATGGTTATCGGGGCACACAAGCCCCCCACCATCGGCGCGTCGACTTACAAACACCAATCGTACGACACTTCGTTCTCGACTTCGACCCGAAGAACTTCAAAGACAAGGGGGCTGAGGTTCAGCCTCACATCCCGCTTGAGCAGACACTACGATTGCATCGGTTTCTACTTGAGGAAAACATATCACACGCAGTGTGGTTCAGTGGTGGAGGCTATCACATTTGGATTGATTTGGTCGAACGACACATGCCAAGCACCGGAGGTCAATTATCCGCTTTACGTGAATCGGGAATGCAGTTGGTCAACGACTGGGTAAAGCGATTTGACCTATATTGTTGTGACCCTGCTGTGCCATTTGACACAAGTGGCTTAATTAGAATACCAAACTCATACAACGCTAAGCGTGGCTATTGGAGCATACCGCTGACCACTGAAGACTTAGAGGGCGGTTATCATCACATATTACAGAAAGCCATGGAACCGTCCCTTGGTACTATCTCCTATGGGAACAAGGGGGTCGAGTTGAAGGTCCGCAAGGTAACTGAATCACTTCAAGTCTTTGACCCGAATGCCAAACCGCTGGATGTAGCAACCGTTCGTATGAACGACGTCATCATCCTACCCTGTCTTAATCAGGCGGCGTGTCAAGAGGGAGGAAATCCGAGTCATGATGCTCGTGTTCAACTTGTGAAATACTTGGCTGCAAGAAAGAGAAACTTCTTCCCAGTGCATCGATTCTCACCCCAACAACTTCAAGAGCACGCCGAAGAAATTGTCGAGTTCCTGATGAGCCTTCGCTGGGCTGACCAAGACTTGGGTGTCACGCGATACCAAGTGAGCACCATCGTTGGTAAAGACTATCCACAAACGTGTAAATCCTTATGGCAGAAGGGTCTGTGTATCGGAAAGTGCCGGTATTGGGACAAGACTGGTGCTATCAATGAGGCGACGACCGATGCGTAAAGGTGGACAGAAAACGAAGGTGGATATTGTGAGAGAAGTAATCGAAGAACAGAACCGACCTATTACTGCCAATGAGATTGTCACATTGGCACCACGTCGTTCGGGACTCACACCTGTGTCAGTCAGTCAAATCATAATGAGACGACTAAAGGGTGTGGTTGATGTGTGCGGCTCAGTCCGCAATGGACCGCACGATAATTTCGTGAACCTGTACAAAATGAGGGATGAGGATGAGCGTACCGCCATTGATAGTTGATAGTAACGAGCGTGGACCGCTTTGCGAGGCCATACACCGTATGGCGAGCAAGGAGGGCGTACTTGTCAAGCCCCAATTCCTGAATGGTATGGGGGACTACAAAGTAGGTGCGGGGCACGTCGAGTGCAAGAGCCTCAGTGACTTCTTTCAATCGAGTCACAGTGGTCATCTATGGCGACAACTCGACAACCTTGATGCAAACTGCGACCGAGTGTTTTTGGTTGTTCATGGTGACATCGCCAAGTACGTTAAAATGGCTCAGAACCGAGGAGCCAAAGCCAACTATTCACGAGTCACAAACGAACTGATGGGTACGTTCGCTCGTATCATGGCCGACTTTGATTGTCATATTTACAAAGCAAAGGACCATGTCGAGGCTGCAATGTTCATCGTCAAATTACACAAAAAATCGCACAAGCCTGCTTCACGGCACGGCGCACGTGCCGTTACGAGGGTTAGCACCAACGATGTTCGTGCTGACATGCTCAATGCTATTCCCGGTTTCGGACCTGACTTGGTCGTGAAACTGTTAGAAAAATGTGGAAGCATCGAAGAGATGGTTTTCCAAGAATCACTGAAAACAGTGAAGGGTATGGGGCCTACCCTGCGGAAGCGTTTAATAGACGTTCTAACGAGCGAGGAACCCGTCCGTGTCGAACGGACAACAAAGAAGAAGAGGGAACAAAATGATAGAACACCGAGCAGACAAATATGAGGCGGTTTCACGCTATCCCATACTTAAGGGGTATCTGAGCCATTTCAAAGAAGTAAGTAAGAACAACGAAATACCCGGACTGTTGTCGTTCTTTTTCATACTGGGACAAGCGTCGTTACCATACGTTCGCATTCCAGTAGGAGGGAGCAACCTATGTCCGAGAGTAAGTGTGTTTTGGATTCAAGACACACGTACTGGTAAATCTGTAGCCTTTGAAGTCATTCAGAAAGTGATGAAAGACTCAGGGTTAGAAGTCGTCGACTATTCGACTGGTACAGACGCAGCACTCGTGGGGTCGTTTGTTCAAGAAGAACAAGGCGAGCCACCTGTCCAAAGGCCGGGTGTGCTTGCAGGGCGAAAGGGTATGAACTTCGACGAAGGTTCAATCCTACTCAAACCCAACCAACACTCAGAAGGAACTGTATTGTTCCTTCAATCAGCACTCAACTCCGCAGGTACAGGTCGAAATATACTGACCAAGCACTTGCGTGACGGAACAATCACAATCAAGTCGGAGGTCAGTCTATGGATTACGACATTCCCACCGAAGGGTATCAAAGAGCACGTTCTCGACAAGGGTATCTTTCAGCGTGTCTTGCTATACTGGCGTGAGTGGACACTTGACATGAAGCGTAATGTAGCGCATGAACTTGCTGCGAGCGTACACAACAGAACAAAGCACGACATCAAGTATAGAGAGATTGTCGACTTTTTCAACGACCTACAACTTTCACTCAAGCGAAGAGTGTGTGAATTGGTTGGCATTCAGCCTATGCAATGGGACAATGCTGACGATGATACACAAGAAGGATGGGCCATGGAGGTCATGGACGAACTGTTCACAATCGATGACGGTTACGTACCTGCATTGATTGGGGCTATTGACGAGTACTACTACCTTGTCGAGAACATGGACCCGCATAAGCAATCTGTCTGTGCATCGTTCATCATGGGGCTACAGAACTATACGAATGTCTTAGCACACCATATGGCGATGCTTGAGGGAACGTGGGTCGTTCGTGGTGACCACATTGACATGGCGAAAGAGATTCTCTATGACCTATACAGCAATCTGATTCAGTGGCTTGAATCTGAGGTCAAAGTAGGAATGGCTCACAAAGACCGCAAGAACGTCGAGCAGGCGTGGAAGATAGCCTACAAGCGCTCAGAACGGTTCGACTTCGATGACAATCGTGGCGAGGGATGGGTCAAGAAACGTGACCTGTTCAACATGTTCGGTCAGGACATGAACCTTAGTAGCGACAACTCCATCAACACCAAGTACAATCAATTCGGTGCAAAACTGTTTGAAGAGACGAGTGAAAGTCGACGCAAGTATGTCCGACTACGCAAAGAGCATCTCAAGTTCAAGGAGGGAGACGATGCGTGAATGTTTCGTGTGCCATGACCCTGACGAATCAGCACTACTGTTACTCGGCTACCGAAGGAACAAAGAAGTCTGTGTATGTGAGCCATGCAGGGGCGTCTTGCAAAAGACCATCCAACAAATTATCGAGATAAAGGAACTGATAGCATGAGCGACGTAATGGCACTTGACATCGAGACTGAGAATTATTCTCACGAGATTGGCGGGTGGAACAACACGCACATGTTTGAGCCAACCGTCGTAGCGACGTGGAACGGTTCTGAGGGTGTCGTGTACTGTAACAAGTCTGAGGCTAAGAAGTTCTTACCCGACGGTGTGGTGCTCAAAGACCTGCATCCTGAAACACTGGGCAAAGACATTTCTGAGCACATCGCTAAGGGAGGTCGTGTCGTTGGTCACAATCTGATGAACTTCGACCTTCCTGTACTGAGAGATAGCCTTGACTGCTGGGCAGCAGGTGATGCTCTTTCTAAATCAAAGGAACACATTATCGACACGTCTGTTTTGTTGCGAAGTGCATCGAAGCAACGTATACCGCTATCGGACGCATGTCGTCACACCTTAGGTAGTGACAAACTCATGCGAAGCGAAGATGCGCCACTTGAATGGCGTAAAGGCAACTACGGCAAAGTAGCCGAGTATTGCTTAAAGGACGCACAACTGTCCTATGAGTTGTGGAATCACGGTCACCAAGAAGGCTTCGTCAAGGCAAGATGCCGAGAGTCGGGAGCCGTCACTGAATATGAGGTGACATGGTAAGAGGGACAAACATGACTGGAGAAAAGAAACAGACAGCACAAAGCAACAACATCCGAGCAGCCAAACTAATCGCCGACACCGTTCGGTCGACGTTAGGTCCAGCGGGTATGGATAAAATGATGGTTGACGGAGGTGGCAACGTCATCGTAACGAACGATGGTGCGACTATCCTACAGCAACTGGACATCGGACACCCCGGTGCAAAGATGATTGTTGAAGCAGCAAACACGCAAGAAAGCATGTGCTATGACGGCACAACGACAACAACCGTATTGGCGGGTTCTTTGCTCGGCAACAGTGAACCACTGTTCAACAAAGGACTACACTCAAACATCATCTGTAAGGGGTATCGTCAGGCAGCAAAGTGGGCAGTTGACCACATCGAAAGCACTGCGGTTGATGCGAAGGAATATCTCACTCACGTAGCGAAGACTGCTATCACTGGTAAGTCACTTGAAACAAGTATGGAACACGTATCAGCATTGTGTGTTGAGGCGGCGGAACAAGCAAAGGGTGACATCAAGCGTATTCGTGTCATCGGGCAACCGGGTGGTTCACTCGATGACTCGCACTGCTTCGGTGGCGTCATGCTCAATCAGACATTCTTGACACCGAACATGCCAACTGAACCTGAGGGGCGTGTGCTTCTCATCAACACTGGCTTGTCGGTCAAGAAAGAAGAAGGCGTGCAGGTCAACCTGCAAAGCGTCAGCGACATCAAGTCCTACAAGCAGTATGCTGACAAGGACGTTTGGCAAAGCAAGGTCGATTCCATTGTCGAGCAGTTGCCAAAGGGCGGTGTCGTGTTCTGTCGTGACAGCGTCAACGAACTCGTAGCAGCCCTACTCGCTAAGAACAATATCAGCGTAGCCCATCGTGTTCCGCCAAGCGACCTCGATGCCATGGCTACATTACTGGGCACGACAGTCAGCCATTCGGTTGAA
>VMHT01004706.1_pt1 | contig 10022 bp, 7 predicted proteins | sample 4693611 | NCBI WGS metagenome assembly VMHT01 (sample SAMN12280063, study PRJNA550983) | marine metagenome | isolation source: seawater sampled from same location over 5 years 0.02-0.2 micron viral filtrate | place: USA: collected off the coast of southern California halfway between the port... ...
ATCTAAGAGGAACGTCTGGTCTATCAAAGATCATACATTTAGCTAAGAAGCATCTGTTGAATGTTCCTGTTGTGGAGTTTGGTATTGAAGACATTGTGCGTAGCGGTATCTGTGCAGAGTGGGTTAAAGTGTTTATGAAAGAAGGCTTATGAAGTTAGAAAAAGAAGCAAGAGATTACGTTGACTCTAAGCAGGAACACTTTGAAGAGATATTACTTTACGAGATACATAAGCTAAAGATCCACATAAGCAAAAGCCTCTGGGACAGTCCTGAACTAGTTAAAGCTAAAGATTGTCTCACAGAGGCTTCACTGTGGGCTAAGGAATGTGCTAAGAAGCACGGTATAAAGTAATTACTTTTCTAGTTTAGATAGCTGTTTAGAACTACGTTGGTATGCAATAATAAGTAAAGCTTCTTTAACGTCTTTCTCATTCTGGCTAAGGTCTTCTTTCTGTATCATTATCTGTATTTCTTCGAAAGTCTTACCTTCGTAGCCTAATAGTTCTGAAGCTCCTGACCAAGCTAAGTCTGCTTTTTCTCTTTCTTTATTAGTCATAGAAGCTAGTTCGCCTCTTTGATAGGCTGTAAGGTCTTTAGCAAAAGTTGTGTCACCTCTAGCAACAGCATCACCCATCTTATCAAATATATCTTTAGCTTGTTTCTTGTATGCAGCTTTCTCAATGCTTATCTTTTCGCTAAGCCTATATGCTCTTGCATCATCACTTATCTCAGGATTTTGATATGCAGGACTTTCTATAAACTCTTTCATAGTTAAAGCTAAGTTACCCTGCATTAGCTGTTCTGTTAACATAACTAAGGGTGTATTCTTTTCTCTATAAGGGTTGTATAACTTAAAAGGATCTAGCTGTAGTCTTGTTATTTCTTTCTTTAGCGTATTCTTAGGCTCTTGTCCTACTAAACCCATAAGTTGTTTATCCATAGGGTTAAGTACACGTAAAGGTCCATCACCAAATACATCAAAGCGTACCATGTCATATCTTTTATCTGTAAGGTCTAAATTATTCTTTGCGTATTTCTCTTGAAAGGTTAACCTTCTTGAGGTGTCAAAGAAGTTATCGAAGAATGGTATGTCTGGTAACTGTCTAGTAAATCTTTGAACTGTTGATAGTTTTACATCAAAAGGTGTCCAATCAAGTGCAGACATATTCATAGTAGCGTCTCTAGTTTCAGGTAAGTAAGAAGATCTAGGATCAAACTGTCCATAGAAATCCTTTAAGACTGCACCTGGATACGTATATGAACCAAAGTAATCGCCTACCTCATCATACACAGGTGTCATATTACCTGTCTCCATAGATTTTATAACTTTATTTACTAAACCTGAATTAGGTCTAAACTCTGTACCTAATACTATCTTGTTTATATCTTTAAACAACTCTCTAGGTTCTTTAACTCTTTCTCCACTCATCCATCTAGCAATACCGTTTGCTATATAGTTATGTGCTGCACCTGGACCCATTGCTGCTTGAGCATTGTATACACTACCATCTTCACCTTCTGCTTCATACCACTCACGATTAGCTTCTATGTTTGCTTGTTGTGCTTTTAATACACCTGCAAACGTAACAGCACCAGTTGTAGCTTTAGAGAAAGCTTCATCTTCTATTGATCTACCTGTTGCTAATCTTCTAGCTATAGTTAAACCAGTATAGTCACTGATAAACTTAGCTTGAGAAGCCATATATCTAGGGAAAGGTACTAAAACAGTTAGACCTGACTTATTAATAAAGTCTACCGCTTTCTTTACGCCTTGGTTCTCTAGTGACATTTCTTTGCCACCAAATCTACGTTGAAAGGTAAATGCTAGTGACTCATCTATAGCTTTTTCTAATATATCATCTGGTAGGGCTGATAGTGTACCCTTACCTAGCATATCATACAAGCTTGTACCTAAAGTAGCATTGCCTAATGAACGAAGCTCACGATCAATAGTACCTGCTATAACTGCTTTCTTAAACACATGATCTGACATAGTATTCAAAGTGTTGAATGTTTTACCTGCTCTAGACAAAAGAGAATTACTGACTACAGATGACTCAGCTTGTGCCGCTTCGTAAAACACCCTAGAAAGTTTCTCAGGAGCTTCAGCTATAAGCATAGTATTTAGAGTTTGTGCTACATAGTTATCTCGTGTAAGATATTTAAGGTTTGCAGCAGAGTTTGCCAAAGTACCCTTTACACCTAATTTCACACTATCCCTGCCTCTTATCTTTCTAACAGCAGCTAGAGATAATTGATCTATCATATCAAGACCTACCATAGTTACACCAAAGATGTTGTTACGCATTGTTGTAGCAGGTTGTGATGTCATAAATGCACGTCTAGCAGACTCAAGCTCTTTAAAGCCACGCCATGACTTACCTGCTAAACCATTCTTAGCTACAGCCGCTGCATCTACTTCTTCCATAGCTTCTTTGCTTAGTATACCTGTCAAGCCATTATCAAAAAGCTTTTCCATCTTGTCTTTAAACTTTTTAGCTTGCTTGGAATCAATCTGCTTACCTGCACGACTTTTAATATTCTTTTGCATAAGCATGGTACGAGCTGCTTCAGATACTTCTGCAGCATAAACAGCAGAAAGTTGATGATTACTTAATCCATACTTACGTGCTATGTCCGTAAACATGCCTTCGCCTTCACCACTATCAATAGCTCTAGCAAGATACTCTGTAATACGCTGACCTGGCTCTGGCTTAACTCCTAGAGTACTAGCTAATTCAAAAGAAGCTGCACCTAAGCGTTGTAGTACACTATTGTCTAATCCACCTACTACACCTTTAGGTAAGTTATTACTAAGTAAGTCTATCTTTACTTTTTTACCTTCAGCTACAAGCTTAGGATCTATAGCTCTAACTAATTTATCCGTAGTAAACTTCATTAGCTTAGCTTTTTCGCCACCTGCTTTTTTAGCTTCAGCAATAGCAGTCTTAGCATACCTTGTAGTTTTAGCTAATTCTTTTATCTGTTGCTTTTCACCTATTTTTATTTGATCTGCTAAACGCTTAGCGCCTTTGTTTTGAGATCTTTTAGCTAAGTGAAAGCCCCCATAACCTGTAAGGCCACTTAAAGCACCTGATAATGCTACGTTACCATAGTTAATATCGTAGTCTTCACCAATGTCTTCACCTGCTTTTTGCTTTATCTTTTCTACACCAAACCCTGAAGCCGCCCCTACAGTACCATCTATAGCTCCTGTTAAAGCAGCTCTACCTATATACTTATTAGCTAGTGTACGAAGACCTGTTAGTGATGCTTGTTTAGTGGCTTGGACTGCAGCTACACCAGGAACACTACCTGCAGGAAGCGTAAATAACCCTGCAGCTAAACTTGCATAAGTAGAAGGTGCAGAAGCTATAGAACCAGCATAATCAATTATCTTAGCACCGCCATTATCTAATAAACCTTCACCTTTTGCATTATCAAATGCATACAGTAACCTACCATACGATTGCTTTTCTTTTTCATCTACAGTGTCATCAGATATATAATTGTAATCATAAGCCATAGTGGTTTCATTTGATGATTGATATCTAAAGTGTTCTAAAACTTCTTCAACAACATCGTCACCTGTATAGCCTTCTAGGTCTGCATCTGTGAAACCCTTACGTTTACTTTTAAGAAAAGCAACAGCGTCTGTAATAAAGTCTTTATTATCACGCAAGTCAGATAGCTTTTTATCTTCCATAAACTCTGGTGTGTAGTACATATTTAAATTAGACATATTAAATACCTTTAAGTTCTTTGTAAGAATCAGAAACGGTTAGACCTGGAGTATCTAAAGCTTCTCTAGCTATTTTATTGATAGCCTCAGCTTTTTCAGCTACACTCATATCAGAATCAAGTATTGCTTTAATATCTGTCTTATAAGCAGGGCTTAGCTGAGCTTCTTTATCAATTCTACTTATCTTTTTTTCTAACTCCTTAGCGTCTTTTTTAGATAATGTCTTCTTAATCTTTTCCCATAGAGACAAGTCGCTGTTTGCTTTATCTGTATTTGAATCATCTAACCGTCTAACCTTAGAGTTAGCAAAGACGGATCTTGGTTTTACTATCTTATTGCCTGTCTCATCATCAAACCAAGCGTTTTGCTCTTCATCAAATGTAGCATCCTTTAAGTTTAAGTCTTTTAAGGGTGTATCATCAAAGTAGTTTTCTGCTATATTTCCACCTACCATAGATACTAATTGATCAGTAGTAGTGCTATCTTTTAGTTTTCTTGTACTGCTATTAGCAAACACAGATGTAGGTTCTAATATCTCTTTACCTGAAGCATTATCAAACCAAGCGTTTTCTTCTGTATTAAATGTAGCGTTCTTTAAGTCTAAATCTTTTAATTCTACAGAAGACTTTTCACCTTTGGTATTACTTAATATTTTTGCTACAGTACCGTCACCATCATCAGTGCCTGTAACTGTACTGGACTCAACAGGCATTATAACATTACCATCTCCATAGTCACTTCCTATATATTCTTCTTCTTCTGCAGCGTCAGTATCAAATATCTTTTTAGCATACTCATCAGTCAAGCCTTGATTCTTCTCAAAAGACTCTATTAGTATACTAGCCATTGTATTATTTTTTACAGCATTATTAAAAGCTTTTATATCTTCAGGAGTGTCTATATAACTTAATAATTCAAACAACATAGGAGATCTATTTATATTAGAGTTAAATAATGCACTCTGTGAGAACAGTTGTTTTTCTAATTTAGCAAAGTTTAAACCTATTTCATTGGTTATTGCTACACTTGCTGCAGCATCTTTACCACCCACTCTTTTGTTAAAAGCACCAGCGTCTGATAAATTAGTTATATCATCTGTAAGTGCAAACTTTTTATTGGCTTCTCTCGTAAATCTGTCTCGTGTGGTCTGCATATCATCAGCTTTATAGTCTATATTAGGCAATGCAAAAGGAGAAGCATTTACACTATCATAAACAGTACCACGAACACCACCGCTACGCTCATATGCTAATATATCATCTACTTCAACACCTGCAACCTGCATGTTGTTTACAATCTGTTTTGCAGATGAGTTAGGGTTCATCATAAACATACTAGCAAAAGCATCACTAACAGACTTGTTACTAAAGCCTTCAGATTTATTAGTAGGATCTTTAGATAAGTTATTAGCAATACCCAAATGTATAGTACGTAAAGCTTCTTTAGCTGTCATACCTTCTGGCAACTCTATACCTTTTTCTCCAAGGTTTAGTGTCTTAAGTATAGTATCTCTGTTTATCTTGTTTCCAAAGCCTTGAGCAGTCAAAGCATCTTTCTGTACGTATATATCTTTATATATGGCATCTAAATTAGGGTGTGCCTGAGCTAAAGCTACATACTCAGCTTCACTGATATTAAAGTCTCTTTTTAGGTTATTCATTTGAACAAGAGAAGCATCTATCTCAGCCGCAGCTGCTTGATACTTAGGTGCATAAGCTTTTGCTGTATCCATCATGTTATCAACATACTTGAGTTGCATCTTTCTACGTTCATCAATACCTTTTGCTATACCTTCTCCTAAACCCTTAGAAAGTCCTGCACCAAATGCACCACTAAATAAACCCATAATTAAACCTCTCTTGACATAAGACCTGCAGTAGGTAATTCATCTACCATACTACTGAGTGAGTCTTCTGATACATCTTGCTTAGGTGCTTCTTCAGCACTTAACTCTTCTACTACAGCTTCTTGCATAATAACACCAGGATCACTAGCATTTGATTTCTTGCCCATCGCTACTTTGACTTCTAACTTAGCCGCTAGTGTACGCATTCTTTTCTCTTGTGCTGCTTCATCTTTGTCTTTGTAATCTGCCATTGTTTCTTTGTAGTCTACACCAACTACATCAGCTATAGCTTTTATCTGTAAAGCTATGTAGGGTTTTAGCAAAAGTTTAACATCTACAGAATGTATACCATTCATAACACCACCAGATAACATTGAATCTGCTACAATACTAATTGGTACACCTATATCTAAAGTGTCTATTAATTCTTCTTGTGCTTCTGTATCGCCTAGCTTCTTCATGTAAAACTCTAAAGCTTCTAGTGGATCAGCAATCATAGCAGGGTTTTCCCACGGTGCATTCTTAGGTTCATCTGTTAAAGACTGTCCAGGAACAGGTCCTTCAAATATTGTAGGTATTGCCATTATGTTTATCCTATTTAGTGAAGCCAGCGCCAAAGTATAGGCCGACTATTGCTGAAACTATGTGTGTGTCTAGTGGGGTTATAACAAAGCCACGAGCTGCTTTCCAATGTATTGCATCTGGTGCGCCTAAGAGCCAGTTAAGGAGGCCACCCTGTACTTCTGTATAACCAACGATTACGCTTACGTCAGGATACCATACTGCTACTAGCTTTGGCAATACGATAATAGAGCCTACTGCAGATAAAGCTATGATTCTACGTGTCCATGCAAAGTGTTTATCTTTACTGCCATGCTCTCTTGCATCGCTGACTGCACCTACAAGGGCTTTCTGTTGTTCTGCTTTAGCTTTATTGCTTTGACCCCAGATGGACATAACTCCACCTAAGACAGTGGAGAAAAGCATTGTGATTAATTCTAGTGGTAATCCAAACATTATTTAGTCCTATGGTCTAACCTGTAATAAGAAAGGTTCTAAATCTTTTAAAGAGGTATGCGTACCTTGCTTAGCAGTACTTCCTTCTACAGAAGCCCATATGTCTGCTATTCTCTGTAGCATAGCTTTCTCTGATTTTTTACCTGCCATCCAATTATCATATCCAGTTTCTTTTAAAGCTAATCTACCTATAGATTCCTGTACCGCAGGAGAATAAATAGTATCAGCTTTTAAATTTAATTTATCTGCCCAAGAGTTTTTTCCTGGTGCTTGTGGAGTACCGTTTCTACCAAACAAAGAAGTATATACTACTTGATATTTACCTACAGCACTTGTACCATTTTTAGTTCCTGGCAATGTGCCTTTAGTGGCATTTATTAACTTTCTTTGGTAATCTGCTAATTCAGACAACTTCATCTCTGTTATAGGTTTATTAGGTTTTAATGTATCTCCATAATTATAAACCATATCATATTCAGTAGTTCCTATGCCATACTTTGCTTGTCTTCTTAATTTCTTAGGATCAGCACCCTCACCTAAAGCAATACGATCTAGAAGCTGTTGTGTAGGATCTTTTGCAACACTAACAGGCTTAGTCATAAGACCTGCTTGAATACCTTTTAGTGTAGAAGTATCTTGTTGTTCTACTTGATCTTGTTCAATAGCTGCAGCTATATCTAGAGTAGGTATTTCTATAGGCTGTTCTAATGCAGTTTCAGCAACGTCAATTAAAGCATCAGTTTGTCTGTCTTCTTTTACAATAGACCCAGAGAAGTCCATAGGATTGTTTCTATCATCCTTATCGTAGTAAAATCCAGGTGCTATCCTATTTACTTCTTTCATATTAGCAAGAAACTCATTAATCTCTTCTGGAGAAGATCTAGGTCTTTCTGCTCTGAAGTTCATACCTCTATAACGTTTTGCTTTATTGTCAGATGCTTTAGTAATAAGATCAGCTAAACTATCCGCAACTACAGAATCACCATCTATTTCATTTGTGCTATTTTTTCTTTCAAGCATACCTTTGGGTTCTACAGGTTTATCTTCTTCAGATAAGTAAGACTGTATCTTTTCCTCGATATCCTGCATCATCTTTTTGGTGCTGAAATCTTTAGCGTAGTTCATTAAATTTGACATTATTAATATTACCTTTTACAATCCACCTGATGCACCATTGGAAGCCCAATTAATTAAACCTGGTGCTACTGCTCCTAAGAAAGAGCCTAAACCTTGACCACGCCCTACGTCTATATTAGCTTGTACTTCAGCCATAGACACTTCGTTTTGCATAGCCTGTAACTGAATGCGAAGCGCTCTTTCTGCTTCACTCTCTGCTATCTTATAAGCATAACTAATCATGTCACGCTCTTCTTGTAGTACGTTATTGTATGCTGCTACAGTAAACTGATTTGCAGTCATTGCTGCATCACGGTTTGACTGATTCATTGCGGCTGTCTCTGCAGTCGTGATAGACTGTGACCATGAAGCATTTGCTTGAGCTACTACTAAAGCGTTGGTAGCGTTAAACTGTTCACGAGCAGTACGTTGTGTAGCATTATACTGATCAATAGCATTAGCTTCCCCTGCATTAAACTTATTCATAGCATTAGCTTGTTCGCTATTATACATAGCTATGTTAGCGCCTAAGTTAGAGAAGAACTGATTTGTTTGGTTTTCACTAGAAGCATTAAACTGTTTAGATGCATTCATTGCCGCTTGATCTGTTAGTAATGCATTTGTAAGTTGTTGGTTCTTCATTAAGGATGTTTGCTGTGTATTAGCTAAATTAGCCATATCTGTGTCTAAGAAAGCTTTAGCGTTTTGCACTGCAGACTGTTGACGGTTATTTAAGTTAGTCATATCTAGTTGTGACATAGCCGCTACATCTGCAAGTATCTTAGCATTCTTAGCATTTAAGTTAGTAAGATCTACTGTCTGTGCCATACGAGCATTCTCAAGAGCTACCTGTTGTTCTGCAGTAAAGTTCATGTTAGCTATTTGAGATATCTTAGCAGAGTTAGCTACACGAGATTGAAACTCTTGGTTAAACTCTAGGCCAAGGAAGTCTGCACGTTTCTCTGCTGCAAACATAGCAGTCTGTTGTTTATTACTTAAGTTAGTAAGTTCAAACTTAGCAGATGTTTGTGAATCCTGTACAGCTATAGGCAAAGCGCTTTCCATTGCCGCTTGTATCATAGCCTGTCCTGCCATTGATGAAGCAGACAAACCACGAGAAGCCATCTTAGATGCCGCATTACGCATAGCACCTGCCGCCCAAGCAGGAGGAGACTTACCTTCAAAGTCAGCCATCAAGCCTGTAAGTTGTCCCTGTACTGTAGCGTCTGATGATGGTGCGCCTGTAGCTGCTTGAAAGTTAGTCTCAGCTTTAACACGATCCATATCTACAGTAGAGCCTGATATAAGTTCACCCTCTTGCAACTTACGTGCTTCTACGTCTGCAACCTTTTGTGCTTCTGCTATTTGCGCTGGGCTTATGCCTAACTGAGCTAACTGTTGAGGGTTCATAGTTTGAGCATCTACGAGAGCCTCAGCACTAGGCTTACCTGTAGCCGCTTCTAATCTATCTAGTACGGCAGATACATCAGCAGTAGCTTCAATAGCTTCATAAGTTACAGCAGGTGTTACTTCAGGAGCATCAACTGCTTCTGCTGTTTCTGCTACAGTTTGATCTGCCTGTGGAATCTCTGTACCAACTGTACCTACACCTGTTGCTACTTTTCCAGCCTCAACATCAGTTGCACTAGGAGTTGCTACTTCTGACTTTACAGTACTGCTCATAGGGTCATCTAACATGCCCTTAGTTACTTCTGCCGCACTAGGTACTTCTGCAACTTTGTAAGCAGCTGAAGCAGAAGCTAAATTAGCCTGTGCAGCATTAATACTAGCTTGTTCATTCATAGCCGCTTCAGCTAATGTTTTATTACTAGGGTCTTTCTGTGAAGCCGCCATAGCTGCTTGAGCATTTTTCTGAGCAGTTGCATATGCTTGTTGAGCCGTGGTTAAATTGTTTTGTGTATCAGAAGTAACAGAGCCACCTATTTGATAGCCTTGCACATAGCCACCCTGAGCCATACTAATGCGCTTAGATGCTACCTCTGCCATCTTACCTAGCGTAGATGCCGCTTTAGGTGAAGCCGCTAAGAATGCCGCTTGCTCGTCTGCTTGCATACCTTGCATCTCTGGTATTATCTTACCCATTTGTTCAGGTGTAAATCCACCAAATTTCATAGCCATTTTAATAGTCCTTATTAATTACCCAGCTTCATCCATATCGCAGCAGCAACAAAGCTGAATATAGCAACGGTTGTTATTTTAACGAATGTGTTCCATATACTTAAACGTGTTTGTCGCCACGTTGTTAATAGGTTACGTACTTCACGCATATCCTCAGCAGCA
>VMHT01194015.1_pt1 | contig 10019 bp, 12 predicted proteins | sample 4693611 | NCBI WGS metagenome assembly VMHT01 (sample SAMN12280063, study PRJNA550983) | marine metagenome | isolation source: seawater sampled from same location over 5 years 0.02-0.2 micron viral filtrate | place: USA: collected off the coast of southern California halfway between the port... ...
AGCGTCAGACATGTCCATGATCGGTGTCGTCATCACGGCGTACTGGTTGTTGTTGTAGGATGAAAATTGACCGTTACCAGCGTGGCAGCTCTGTCCTTGGGACATGTAGGTGTACACATCTTGAGAAAACATCCATCCGCTCGAAAGGGTCCATTGAGATGATGAATCGCAGTTGAAGTAGGTGTGTCCAACGGTGAAGGATTGAGTCTTGACATCGTTGTTTGGGTTGTCGTCAGAGATGGAAGAACTTGCTGCGATTGAAAGGGTATGATTGCCCGAATAGGTGGGAGTGACATCGACTTCCACGGTATTGCTTCCACTTCCCGCTAACGAGGCCATCTGGACCGTGGTATTTGCAAATTCAAAGTAGGCGTAATCGTTGTGTAATAGGCGGACATTGATGTCAATGACACCGGATGGATTGGTGCCGATGTTCTCCACGGTGATGGTCAATGTAGCTGACGAATTCACCATCGCGTCGATGACAAACAATTCCGCCGGTCGATTGAAACCGGCTACTGGGTGATTTGATGAAAACATCTTGTACAAAGATTCGTCGACGGCATCCGTGTATTCAACCGTGGCACTCACCACGCGAACGTCAACACCCGTCGGATTGGTTGGGCTCTGCATGGCGTTTGGTGCATCGGTTAGCGTAGCAGGAACAGATGTCGCGAAGGCTCCGAAGATAAACATCAACGCCAAGCCAACAGAACAGAACCGCATTTCGCTCAAACAAGGCTATGTCCGTCTATCTATTTAGTGGCAATGTCGGCGACGTTTCCGTCGTTTGATGCATCTTCGTCAATGACAGCCTCTACTTGCGCTTTGGCGAGTTCGAGTTTCGCTTCGTCGCGCTTTTCCTTTGCTCTCGCTGCGAAGTATACGGTCAGTGATGGAATTAACACCATTGAGAAGCACCCTACAACTGCCGCTAAGGCCCAGAGGAATTCTGTTCCTGCATCAACCGAGAAAACCGCCACGCTGGAAAAGGCCTCGTTGACGGTTTCTGCCGAGATGCTGGGTTGGGTTGTACGGTTTCCGTCCTCAACGATTTCAATGCGAAGAATCGAAGGTGAGTGTGTGTACTCTATTGCTGCTCTGGATTTTTCTTCGGCTTCATCCAAGTTGGCGGCAAAAATCGAGCCGTTGGACCGTCGGGCTGGATCTACCGATGTCAAGGCGTGGAATTCAATGGTCCCACCTTCTTCGCTTGTTCGTTCATGCACGCTTGCATAATCACACAGTTCGGCACAGGAGAATTCTTCCTCAAGCGGGTTTTGGAGATCGTAGGTGTTCCCGAGGAGTTCGTGACTGTAGAGTTTTGCGACGTTGGTGACACGGAGAATCGCCCCGGGAGCGAGTTCGGTTGCTGTGACGTTGACCCAAGTCAAATTTGAATCGTCGGCAATGACTTGCCATGCCCAGGTGGTGGTGTTGTCCTCCGCATCATAGGTACGCTCGATGTTTTGGTCGGCCACCGCTGCGTCGTATTCATTAACGGTAGGTTCCGTTTGGTAAATGTACACAGATGGAGAAACCGTTGCACCATAAACGGCGTATGAAAGCATGAAAATCAGCGTTAAGGAGAGCCCTATGAGGGTCCTGAGAAGATTGGGGTTTTGAGCCAACGCTTTCTTCATTGTACACGACCACCAATCGGGTCTTTTAGAAGGCTTGTATCCCATATGTTTCCGAAGGCTTTTCTGAACGTGCTGAATGAGTGCTTGACCCGCTGTTTTCATATAGGGGCGGACGGTCGCCAAGTTGCTTGGTGTATCACGATGACGACCGTATACGATGTTCCCGCTGACATTTTCAATCCAGCATTGGCCCTCGCAATGGCTGACCAAAAGGCTGTTTCAATGCCAGACTGGGGTCAATATGTCAAAACGGCGGTTGACCGAGAGCGCCCTCCAACCCAAGAAAACTGGTGGCATCTTCGCACGGCAGCCATTCTCCGAAAGGTCGCTCGTAGCGGCCCGGTCGGTGTCACTCAACTCGCTCAGGCTTTTGGTGGCAAGAAGGACAACGGCGTCATGCCAAACACCCCAGGTGTCGCCTCAAGGCACATCATCCGCACCGCACTTCAACAGCTTGAAGACGCTGGCCTTGTTGAGCAAGTTTACCTCAAATCAGTTCAACTCTACGAAAAGGACGATTACGGAGAATTTGTTTACGTGAAAGATGAATATGGCAACGACCAAAAAGTCCCAATGAAGGACGAAAAAGGCAACCTTGTCAAGCAAGACCTCTACTCAGGTCGAGGCATCACCGCCGCCGGCCAAAAGCTCGTTGACAACGTCGCTCACTCGGTTCGTGGCGAAGCAGAGGAACAATATCCCGGCCTCGAAAAGTATTGAATCGGAGATGTGAGAGAGTGTCTACGATGTCGACGGCCAATCACGACAATGAATTGGCCGCTCTTCGAGCACGTCGGATGAAAGAAATCCAAGATCAACTTCAACAACAAGCCGTCAATCAACTTGAGGCAGAAGAAAAAGCACAAATTGAGGCCTCACAGGATGCCAATACAGACGCTATCCTTCGCCGCCACCTTTCACCTGATGCACGGGCTCGTCTAGCCCGCATCGCTATGGTTGAGCCCAAGCGAGCCAGTGCCATCAAAGCAGACCTTGCCGCTATGCTTGACCAAGGCACCATCAATACTCCACTGAGTGATGCTTCTCTGAAGCAAATCCTCGCCCAACTGTCCAAGAGCCGCAGCAATGCGTCCGTAAGGAGAATCTGAGAAGGTGCTCGACATGTCAAAGAATAAGCCAGCAGCAAAGAAAATACGCCTTTTGAAGGCGGGAAAGCAGAATCGGCGTGTCCCAGTTTGGGTCATGCTAAAGACCGACCGAAACACGGTATCGCACCCTAAGCGACACCAATGGCGACGTAGCAAGTTGCAACGATGAGGTGAGATGAATGGTACGACCAAATGAATCTGAACTCATTGTTCCGTTGCGCAACGCCTGGAACATTACGCGCTACAAGCGGGCTCCACGAGCCATGCAAATCATCCGTGAGCAAGTCATTCGACACTTGAAAGTACGAGAGGATGAAGAATTGTACATTGACCCCGAGGTCAACGAACACATTTGGAAGCGGGGTATTGAGAACCCACCTCGCAAGGTGCGCTTGCTATGCATTCGCCACGATGAACCCGACTTCCCTGTTGAAGTCAAACTGATGAAGGAGTGAAATGCATGGGAAATATCCGTCCAAGTTTTATCAAAATACGCGCCATCCGCCTCTGTGAACAGCACGGTGAGAATGTATCTGATGTTTTTGACCACAACAAGATCATGGTTTCTCAACTGACCGATGTTGACTCGAAGAAGCTTCGCAACTGGATTGCAGGCTACGTGACTCGGTACCGACAACGCCGCACCGATTGATGGTGTTTGCATTGCCGATTTGGGTTGACTGGGATCGTCAACCTGTCAGTGTCCATGGCGATGAACAAGCTACACTTGAGGAACTCATTCTTCATTTGAGGCAACAATACAACCTGAGAAAACGCTCACTTGTGATGCCTGATAGAGAGCACGGTGGCTTTGTTTTCTTTCTCTATCAGTCATGCGACCCCCGATGGATTGGTGAATTTTTACAGCGAAATTGAGGTATCGAAATGGGCGAACGTCGGGATATACCTTTGCCAACCGGCGCCTTTGATGCAACTGTTGTCCTTGTTGGGGTTTCTCATCCCGGGAACCTAGGGGCTATTTGCCGAGTCATGTTGAACTATGGATTTGATGACTTGCGACTTGTTCAACCCAAGTGTGCGATAGAGGATGGTGAAACAAAGGCCAGGGCCAAACATGCTTCACGATTGCTTGATGAGTTGTCCGTACATGATGATATTCCATCAGCAACTGCAGACTGCTCTGTCGTTGTTGGCACCTCAGGTAAGCGTGAAATTGGTGATAAAACACTGTTCCGCCATTACCTGTACCCTTGGGACATGGTGGACCGTTTCACAGAAACCGGCGGTCGGGTCGCCATTGTGTTTGGTGAAGAAGGGAAGGGACTGTCTTCGGATGAACTCGGTCAATGCGATTATTTCGTAACATTGCCGACGTGGGAGGGCTATCCCATCGCCAACTTGAGCCATGCTGTTAACGCCATCCTCTACGAAATCCAACGAAACCGTGTGAAGGTTAACCAAGGAATTGATCCCGGATTACCCGATATTGTACCATTGAAAGTTTCGTTGGATCCGGCTGTTCGAGAGGCACTGGTGAAGGCCATTGAACAATTTGCAGCCTCCAGTAGCGGTTCAGCAGAACGTCGTTCTTCGGTGGAACAAACACTGAAGCGCACTCTCCTCAAGGGAGCGCCCACGACCGAGGAATCCACGCGCATGATTGGGGCCTTTGTAGAGGCGACCAGTGCACTTGAATTTGCACAGGGCGACGATGGCTGGAAAGCAGAACATCGGCGAAAACTTCGATGATTAAGGTCGCCAGGTGGCAATCGATTTTGGTGTTTCCCGACAGTGCATGGCGACCAATTTCAATCGGTTGCCATAGGTGGAACTGATGTGCGGTGCCACCGAGTCGAACGCCCATTTGGCGAGATTTTCAGCGGTTGGAATAAAAGGAACGACAACGGTCCGATGACCATCTCCCATCATTTCGCACGCTTTTCGACCTTCTTCATCGCCCTCATATACAACAAAGGCATGGTCAATCACATCGTGAACATGCTCCATGAGTACGGCACTAATGTCTGAAAAATCCATCAACATTCCTTCATCCGATACTCCTTCGACTGTCACGACATCACCTTGAATTTCGGCTTCAAATCGATAGCGGTGGCCATGTAAATGCCTGCATTTAGATTTGTGATTAGGCACACGATGGCCCGTATCGGTTTCTACATATCTTCGGATGGTCGTTGTCATGATTCATCACTTGTCTCTTCTTCAAATTCAAGGGAGGCGGAATTGATGCAATAGCGTTCCCCGCCGTAAGCCGCTGGTCCATCGTTAAACACGTGGCCAAGATGAGCATCGCATTGATTGCAACGAACCTCAATTCGATGCATTCCATGGGAGTAGTCTTCGATTCGTAGGATGTTTGCTTCTTTGTGTTCAGTATGAAAGGAGGGCCATCCGCAGCCCGAATCGAACTTCATCGTTGACGTAAACAACAACGTAGAACAGCAAATGCACCGATACTGACCCGCTCTTTTTTCGTCCCAATATTCGCCGGTAAAGGCACGTTCCGTCCCGGCTTCCCGTGTGACGTAGTATTGGATGTCAGTCAATCGCTCCCGGTAGAGTTTATCCCGATGCATTTGTTCTATTTCCAGAGCGTTGGCGAGGACATCTTCCCATGTGGAGGTGTATTCAATCGGATCCTTCCGGCCAATGGCATGGAAGGCTAAAATTCGTTCAACATCAGAGCCGGTTGATCCATCTGAACGACCATGCTCATCCGGTTGGTAAGATGTGATGGTGCGTCGAAATACCTCATCAAAATCAAGATCAAGTTGTTTGGATGAATGTTCGGCGTCTCGTAGAATACCGGTTTTGTCTTCGTTGAGGTAAGGAAGCGCAAACGATACTCGGTCGCTGTCCCAGTTTCCAATGGCGAAGGCATGCTCAAGAGCACGGTAAAATTCTGGCCTGCAATCAGGATAGATGGCGTGGTCGCCGCTATGGACGCCGAGAACGATATCAACATCGGTATTGCGGGCATTGGCAATGGAAAGGGCCGTACCGTAGAGAAGTGATGCAAACATGGCGTTTCGGTTGGGCACAACGGTAGCTTTCATGTTGTCCTCTTCGTAATGGCCTTTCGGTACGTCGTCGCCACCTTTGAGGAGATGGCTTTCAAACAAGGCCGTTGCTGATGTGAGGTCTGCGACATGGTGAGTGACACTGAGCTGATGTTCTTCTAGATAATTCACGAGCAAACGTGCCCGTTCCAACTCAACCACATGTTTTTGTCCGTAGTTGAAGGAAATTGCCGTGACGGTGTATCCTTCACGAAGGAGATGGAGCAAGAGGGCGGAAGAATCCATGCCACCACTTAATGCCATTACTGCTACTTTCATTTCGCCATCACCTACAAGATTCCCATCCATTTGTGCGTCTGAAGGGACAGTCGCCAATGAGGGTGAAGTTTCACCACTTCTTCAGTCAGTGCAAACGTCCGACCATTGTTCTCAACCGTATCGTTTTCATCGTAGCAGGGTTGTAAAAACAAATGGTCAAACCCTTCTGTCAATCCTTCATACATCGACAACGATTGCCCGACATATACACATTTTAATTCGTCGCCTGTTCGTTGTTTGATGGAGACTTGTGGATACATCTGATCCTTTGGTGAAATGCAAATCCAATCCAACAATCCATCGGGAATGGCTATTGTGCCATTGGATTCAACGGACAAGTGGTATCCTCTTCGCTTTAGCACCCGGGCGAGGGGCCACAGGTCGTTTAACATCGGTTCCCCGCCCGTAAAAATGATGTTCTTACAGGAATATTGCAGCACCTCGGCGAGGATATCAATTACGTTCATTTGTTCATATTCGTCAAAATTTGTATCGCACCATTCACAACGCAAGTTGCAGACTCCAAATCGAATGAAGACATGCGGTATTCCGCTTCTGTATCCTTCACCTTGGACGGAATGAAAAATTTCCACGATGTTATAGTTCTGAGCCAAATCATCTGCATTATCCACCGTGTCTTCACCAGCACGATGGCACTCCAACGATTCCATTTCTTCCCCTCAGAGTTTGGGTTGCTGAATCAACTGCATGAGTTCAGTTCGAGCTTCTGGTCGGTCAAAGAACACACCGCGCATAGCCGAAGTGGTCATGACCGCTTGTTGTTTGGCCACGCCTCTGCATTGCATGCAACCGTGGGAGGCTTCAATGATGACGGCTGAACCCAGAGGTCGAAGTTCGCTTTCAAGATCGTCCGAAATCCCTTGAGTAATCCGTTCTTGGTTTTGCAATCGGCGTGCATGGAGTTCGAGAATTCTCGCGAGTTTACTGATTCCAACGATTCGTTTTACGGGTATGTATGCGATGTGGGCTCTTCCGCGAAACGGCTGAAGGTGGTGTTCGCAAGTGGATGTAAATTCAATGTCTCGCAAGAGGACGATTCCATCATAACCTTCGGCATTGAACGTGGAATTGAGAAGTTCCGAGGCGTCCATGTTGTAGCCGGCAAAGATTTCCGACCAAGATTCAACCACCCTCTTCGGTGTGTCGAGCAAACCTTCTCTGTTAACAGCGTCATCTCCCTCAATATAGGCGAGCAGCGTTCGAACTGCTTCATGTGCTTCGTCAATTGTCGTCATTGGGGTCCACCCCTGCCGTGCCTCAAATCAATGGAATCCAATTGGTCAAGCATTTTACGGCACGCTGTCCTTATCGCATCGGCTAAACTGACGAACTTTTTGTTATCTCCGACATGCAATTTGATGTCGTCAATCAGTTCTTGCGGCATATCCAATGATACCTTGGGCACAAGTTAGCCTCGGGAGAACCCCGTATAAGTATTCGTATACGAATACTGGGGGAATAGAGGGGGAGGAAGCAGCCTAAATCCGAGACCAACTGGGCCAATGTTCAAAGGATACCTCGGAGGATTCGTTACCATGCAGACCAGTGTTCCTCTTGACCCGGTTACATTACTTCGAGAAATTCGTACGAATGTGGGTGCGATTGACACCCCGGGTTTGAGTGATGAGGAGATTGGCTCTTTCCTCGATTCGGATCCCTTGTTGGCGGTAGCCATCCAAGAGGCCCATCTACGGTATCAAGAGATGGTGCAAGAATATCCCGACCTCTATCTCGGTTCCGACGAAAAAGCCCTCATCACCGAACTTCAAGACGGATTCATCAATTTTTACAACCCTGCTACTGTAAATCCATACGTGGCTTTGGCAGCACGGGGTCCATGGATCATCACGTCCCATGGTGCCGTGGTTCATGACAACGGAGGCTACGGGATGCTTGGTGCCGGTCATGGGCCAGATCGAGTCATCCAGTCGATGTCGGATAATTGGGTGATGGCCAACGTCATGACCGCTTCATTTTCCCAAAAGCGATTGGATGAACGATTACGCCGAGAACTCGGACACACCCGTGGTTGGTGTCCTTTCGAAAAATTCATCTGCATGAACAGCGGCTCTGAATCGGTCACAGTAAGCCTGCGGATTGCGGATGTGAACGCTAAAATCATGACGCAGAAGGGCGGCAAGCATGAAGGTAAAACAATCAAAATGATGGCGATTGAACGGGGTTTCCATGGACGAACTGACCGGCCTGCTCAAATCTCCCATTCATGCATGGGTAAATACGACCAACATCTGGCCAGTTTCCAAAACCGAGATAATCTCATCCTTGTTCCCGCCAACGATATCGCTGCGCTAGAGCATGCCTTCATTGAAGCCTCAAAGGACAACGTGTTCATTGAACTGTTGGCCATTGAACCCGTTCAAGGAGAAGGCAACCCAGGACAATGCGTATCTCGTGAGTTCTACGATGCAGCCCGACGATTAACCCTTGAACATGATAGCATGCTCCTCGTTGATTCTATTCAGGCAGGCATACGAGGTCAAGGCACACTTTCCGTGGTCGACTACGAAGGTTTCGAAGACTCAGATGCCCCCGACTTGGAAACGTGGTCCAAAGCCATGAATGCAGGTCAGTACCCGCTGTCTGTTCTAGGGATGAACAAACGCGCATCCGACCTCTACGTCACTGGAATCTACGGGAACACCATGACGACCAATCCACGTGCTCTTGAAACAGCCGTTGCCGTTCTTGATGGAATCACGCCAGAACTACGCGCTAACATCCGTGAGCGCGGCGTGGAATTCGTGGAAAAGTTTAGCGCCCTTCAACAAGAGTTCCCTCATGTGATCACCAAAGTTCAGGGCACAGGTCTTCTCTGCAGTGCCGAACTCGAACCAATCCAGTTCCCAGTCGTGGGCATGGAAGCCGTTGAACCATGGTGCCGGCGTCGTGGTCTCGGTGTGATACATGGCGGACATAACGCCTTGCGTTTCACCCCTCACTTCAACATCACTTCGAAGGAAATCGATTTGATTGTAGACATTGTCCGAGAGGCACTTGTGGCCTTCGGTGCTTAGGAAAGACTCGTCACGATGTCTTCTCGCTTGAATTGACGAGCTGCATAGTAGGCAGCAGCAAGCGCATAGAGGGTAGATGACACCAGCCACACCACCACGTGCGTGTAGACGATACGATTCATCAGCAATTCACGGAGTGCGAGCAGTACATTCACCACGGGGATGGCAAACCAGAATGTCTCCACACCATCGAGATTGATGACTTGGGTGAACAACGCTGGAAAGAGAATAATCAACATGGCTGGCCCAAGAATCGAACCTGCTTCTTTCACACTGTGTGAACGCATGGCGAGAGCCAACTCAAACGCTACCACCATGATGGCGAAGAGAAGAACAGCTAAGCAAAGGAAGGCAAGTGCCGTGAGGGAAACACTCGGTGCAGAGATGAGGTCTGATGAAGCCAAATAACCGATGGCAAACAAGAGTCCAGCCACTTGAAGGAGAACTCCTACTCCCGTAATCGTTGCCACTGCTAACCATTTCCCCATTAACAATTCCATTCGGGAACACGGCAATCCAAGCAACGCTTCCAATGTACCCCGCTCCCGTTCACCAGCGGTCATGTCGATGGAGGGTTGGATCGCCGACGAGAAGGTCCAAACAGCCAAAACCAACGGTATAAACAGCGATAAGGCCATTCCTGCCTGTTCACCTTGGGTGGCAACATCGCTCTTTGCGATATCTCCATTCCACCGCAACGGGTCAAGAGTTTGATTGACATCAAGTCCAGCAGCATCAATTCGGCGCACGGTTTCATTCTGTTCCCAGGTGCCAAGAGCATCAAAGGTTCGACTACGCGCTTCAAGGCTTTGTTCGGATGTGGATAAATACAGAACGGCGTATTCAAGGATCGTATCGTTCATTTGGAGGCGAAGAATGGCATCGATTGAACCA
>VMHT01180601.1_pt1 | contig 10018 bp, 5 predicted proteins | sample 4693611 | NCBI WGS metagenome assembly VMHT01 (sample SAMN12280063, study PRJNA550983) | marine metagenome | isolation source: seawater sampled from same location over 5 years 0.02-0.2 micron viral filtrate | place: USA: collected off the coast of southern California halfway between the port... ...
TATTTTTGTAAAAATTATTAAATTCATTATCATTTAACCATCTAAATTTTGCTTTAATTATATATTTTAATTTTTTTTTTCTCTCATTTAAATCAATTAAATTATATGAACCATTTTCTTCATGACAAAATGCTTCATATAATTTATTCATCTCTAAAGTTCTATAATAAGGCTGTTTCATTAATATTTATAATTAAATAATAAAAATATAATATTAAGTTTTTATTATTATATTTTATTATACTTTATGAGTGAAAATAAAGTAGATAATAATATAGAGAATTGTAGTAATGCAGAAAATAATACAAGTAATAAATCTGATAATAATATTCAATCAATTACTTCACAATTTACAGTTTATAATTTAGCAACAGGAGCTATTTTTAAATCAAACGCTTGTAATCGCATTACAGATAGTATATTAATCATTTTTTCAATTGGTGGTTTTGGATTTGGATTAATTGCATGGTTTACTATTAGCAATATAACTGCAATTGGTTACATATTAAGTGGAATTTTTTCATCAATTTCTCTCTTTTCAATAAAAAAAATGCGTTTACGAGCTTCTCTCCAAAGTTCAGTTAACACATTAAAAGAAGAAAATGATGAACTTAAAGAAAATAATGAAGAATTACAAGAAAATATAGATGAATTAGAAGATAATATTGATTCTCTCGAAAAAATATCTAAAAATTTAAAAGATGATTTAACTTTATTAAAAGAATCAATTGGAATGTTTGGTGAAAATTCAGATGAAATTATGGAAAAATTGAGAGAAATATATATTAATTTAAAAGCAGAAAATGAGTTACATGAATCATTGAATAAAAATATGATTTATTTACATATACTTCATATTATTAAACATTTTGATTCAAAATCACAATTTATATTAAATAAAACAGATTTAGAAAAGGCAAAAAATACTCTACTTAATGCTTTTCCTAATTTGAATTTTAAAGAATTAAAAAAGAAGATGAAAAATAATAAAATAAATGCTGAAGTTATTTATGAGTCAGTTCAATTAAAATAAATATATAATTTATATATATAAATGAGTGGAACAAATATAACAATAAACGGATCTAATAATCATTCTAAATTTGTTTTAGGAAGTACTTCTTCTTCAATTATGATGTCAAATGAAAATGAGAATACTGATAAAAACGAAACAACAGTTGAAAATCAGACAACTAATAATGAAAGTAAAACAATAGATGAAAAAATAGTTGTTACAAATCGTGATTTATTTTGGTATACTGGATCTACAGGAGCTCAAGATGGTGGATTTTATGACCGTACAAATAATGAAACACCTTTGTTACCTAATCAAATGGGATATATGTTAACCTCTGGTACTCCAAGATTTTTAAATATAAATGAACAAGTTTTAACAGTTATAGGGGAAGGTAAACATGGTATGTGGAGAATCCAAGATAATGGGTTCATTAGAGAATATAGAATTAAAGATACAAGAGGTTTATTACAAAGTGCTGAAACAGAGGCGGCTAATCCAGCCACTTGTACAGATACACAACTAGCGATACTTAAAAATGAATATGGAGCGTATCATAGTGATGTTGTTTTTGGCGGAGGCTTAAACACTGGTGGATACCGCTACCCAAGTGATAAACTTGATCCAAGTGATAATACATTAACCTTTATTGACTTACCTATAAATCATCCAAAATATGGAGGAAAATATGATACTCATGTCCCTATTGATTTACCCAGTTACTATTGTACAATGAGTGCCGGTAACTCAATTGGAGATATTATAACAAAAATGTGGGACTACGCTACAAAACAGCCTTTGGCTAATCAGATTGGTCCTTTAGGTAAAAGAGCAGGTATTGATATTAAAGAATTATATCCGGACGTAATCAGATTAGAACTATTCCCAGATGCGGATATATGGGCGAATGTAGGTATCGGAGCAGATTCGGATTTTTTATCACAAGCACGATGGAATGCAGGAGAAAGAACACAAACAGTTAACTATCAAGCTGTAGATAAGTCAGTTCATCCTCCAGAATGCTATGTCTATATGCGCCCATTCTTTAATATACCCTATATGTTTATTTATGTTGTCTTTGATAACACTCCATACATTCGTCCAGATGGATTATATTATGAACACATACAAGATCGTGTTGCAAATGGAGATTTAACAAGTTACACACCAACTACTACATTTGTTCCAAATCCTCAATTTACAGTTAAAAACTATGAGCGCAATGGAACTAGTACATTTGAGATTAATGGTGTGCGTGGATATGGTGTGCATCATCCGAATCGTCCCAAATTTGGTAATAATGGTTCTCAAGGTCCTGATTTAGGTGGAGACTGGGGGACCTGGCCTCTTGGTAATAATGGGGGTGGTTGGCCAACAAATTATCAAGAAATTACACCTATTCAAGATGCAATAGTTGTAGATTTAAAATTTTGGTGGAATTTAGGAATTGAATATTGGAATGATCCCAAATTTCATTTACCAAATGCGAATGCAGGAACAAATGTATTACGTTATGAACTCCAAGCACAAAAAGCTGGTGAATTTACCGATCCATATTTAATTAATAATGGATTTACAAATATTCATGCGTTTGATACCACTGATGACAATCAAATAGTTACAAACATGGATGATTTTGTTGATAAACATTTTTTTATTGATTACGGTAGACAAGGATTTTATCAACCAGCAGTTCATAGTGATACATCCTTTGGTTTAAATGATAAATATGCTTTACAAAAAAAACCTATACCAGAAGGACAATTAACAGAAAAATTTAGTATAACAACTGTTAGTGGTGAAAATATTGAATACAATAGTTATGAAAATTATACATTATTTATATTCACAGAATCAACTAAACCCAAATTTAATGGACAAGATTTAATTAATGAAGAAAATATTACATGGTCTATTGATAAAATGAATTCACCAGGTATTAATCCAGCTAATCGCGATACTTCTCTTTTATTTGGAACAAAAACCAATAATTATTTAAATATTTCTGAAGGATTATATTACAATGACGATGGAACAAGAAAATTAGTAAAAGTAGATTTTAATAATTTAGTTTTAGATAATTAATAAAATTATACCTTATCTCTCCATATTGATTTAATACTTAATAAACTGGGTTGCCATTTATGATTTTAAAGGAAACTCAGGAAAATGATTGAATATTATATTACGTTTATCATGTAAATTATTAAAAAATTCTTTTTCTTCTAAAACATTATCAATATTTTCAAGTATTTCATTATTTTTGCTATAAAAACTTTAAATTATTTTTCTAATATATTTTAGCATTTAGGTCTCAGAAATTATAAAGTGTATACATAAATTGTAACCATAAATTTAAAAATCAGGATTTTTTGGTTGTAATTTGTTGTATTTTTAAGGTATGCTCACAAAATATTTTTAAAAACAAAATTTTGTTTAATCTAAATAGTTTGAAAAAAATCGCCTCAAAATCCCTAATTTTCATTTTTTTTGGTTTTTTCAAAAAAGTAAAAAAAAATTATAATCACAAATGAAAATTAAAATTTCTGGATTTAGAGCATTATCGTCTAAATTGAAAAGTTGGAATTTTTTCACTAATTCTTGGATCGAAAAAATCGATATTTTTATCGAAAAAACTTGAATATTTTTTGACAAATTTTTTTTGCAAAATATTCACTTTATATTAAAAATTAATTACTTAAAAAAGAGAACTTAAAGAAAATAAGAGAGAAAACAAAAATATAATGAGATTGTTTATTTTATTATGATAATTAATAATAAAATAATTTATAAAAATAAAATAATTCATTTATCTATATTTTAACTAAAATGATGTACGTGGCCATATTTTGTATTTACTAATAGTGTCAGCATGACTTAATCCCGCTACCAGTAACTTAGTCTTTGCTGCATCTGAAGTGAAATCACCTATTGCTGTTTCAAGAGTTGATGGCATAACATCGTAAACATCATCTGCACCTATGAAACCCCCGGCTAAGGGTGTGCCTGGAAAGTTTCCAACTGGAGGAGGAGCAGTAGACGCGCGTATGTTGCCAACTGCAAATACCTCATATGGAAGAGAAAAACCACCCGTTCCAGCATTAATGGCTGCATCAAGTAGTTGATATCCCATTTCAATCGATGTTTGAGCTTTAGCACCCCCTCCAAATCCTATATTTATCATAGCACACTCAATTTGTCCACTCATAGGATAGTAAATCTTTCCACAACTTGTATCGGTAGGTAAAGTTTGATATGCAGGCATGTCGCTTAACCATGAATTAAAATATATGGCTTTACTATTATTAATAGGATCTAAATTTATCCATGTTTCAGCTGGTCGCCCGATTAATGCGTTGGTAGCAGCTATACCTGCTATAATACCTGGTGTCATATCAGTTATCTTTCCTGTTTCTGGATCGGGTTGTATGAAAAACGGACGATCTACATTTTTATTAAGGCGTGTTATACCTGGTCCGTAAGCAACATTAGAAACATTCCATCCACTTAATGCCCATTTCATTGCATCGCGTCGTTGTGCTACTTTGCATATGGCATATTCGCTAATATGACTCGAAAGTGGTAGATTGAATAAGGTGCCAGCAGGAGTTCCAATAATAGAAGATGTGATAATAATCTTTGTATTTGATTTTTCCATAATTCCCATTCCAAGTGCTATATTTAAACTATTTTGCTGACCATATTGCAAAGTCAAATATGATGATTCATATTTTAACAATTGATGAAATGATGACCTAATAATTGTGTAATACGGATCCAGTTCCCCTTTATATGATCTAGGTCCAGTTATATTAGACGAATCAGTAAAAGGTCTAACAAATGGACCAACCATTGGTGGGGCATATGAATCACCACTTGCGTCCTTCATGTAGTAAAAATCTTGATTATATGAAGCATCTACATTAACACTTGATTCAGCGCCATAAAGACCGGCATTAAAAAACATATAATCTACAGGTGTGTTAAATCCCGATATATCTTGAATTGTTTCATAGAATGCTTCAAGAGACCTATTTGAAATACGAAGACGACTTCCAGCGTTCATAGTGTGATAAAGAGTGGAATTAGGATGTACTTTTATTGAACCAGCACTTATACCAGATGCATCAAGTAAACCAACTTTCAAGTATAGCTTGACATTACTTCCATCAACCTCAGCACGATCAACTAAGATACGAGCTGGAACATATTTTGCTTCTTCTGGAACATTATTTTCTTCTCTCCAGGCACCATGTGTGCCATGCATGGAAACTGTTGGAATAGCTTCCCATTCAGAAAGAGTACATCCACTGTAATCATGTAGTGTGTCATATTTCTTGACACTATGTGTTACACAAAGCTGATTTTTTAGATGTCTATTATCACTTGCATCATAATCCTCTAAATACATTGGAAATTTAAATTGCGTTATAACGGCATTGAAACGATCTACCCAACCACTAACATCCATGCCAGTCTTTAATTCTGGAGTTACAAGAAGTTCATCAGGCCACTGGTTTGATAGATCTTCATTGCTTATTGTTTGACATAAAAAGCCTTCTCCGTGTGGAATGCGAACATCCATTTCGTAACATTGCATTCCCTCGTATGCCTGAACTTCACTAGAAGATAAGTCACCCAATAAATTGCCAGTATACGTTACTGCACTATTTATTTCTAATACTTGTCCACTAACTCCAAAGAGTGCCGGTGATTGAGCATCGCTAAATTCTTGGTATGTAAGATGAGCGGTAGACTTTTCCTCTAAAAAGCGTAAATAATGTCTACCACCGACAACAGCATATCCACCCCTTCTGCAAATATCAAGAGCTGCTTGATGACCACAACCGGTTGTTGCTCCTAGAAAAATTGCACGTTTATTATTAAATTTATCATTCATACTTGGGTCAATACCTCTAACATGAGTATCTGTATACTGATTATTCCAAAATTTACTAGCAAAAATAGTGTCTCCTCCCATTTTATTATAATCAGTTATCATAGTTTCTGTTGGGTCACCAGCATATAATGCTGCGCAGGTAGTATATAACTGATTGAGTTCGTATCCAGGATTAGGAAATTCTATTGGATCTCTCATTTTAAACGCGGTTGGGGCAGCAGCAAGAAGGTCTTTACCAAACCAATTATAAGAACTGTCGGTTGCTATATATGATATATCTGTAACTGTAACTGTTTCTGTAACTGTTATATATGATATATCAGCTTGTTCTGTAATGCTTGCATTTGAACTTCCTAAAACAAGATTTGTGTCATTTGAATTTCCACGAATTTCTATTGTAGTAGACATTTTTATATATTATAAAAATATTATAATTTATAAAAAAATAATAATTATTATAAAAAGAAAATAATTTATACAATAGGACCAACTTTCCAATTTGTTATATCAAAATTAACTCCTGATCCAACAAAATTCTTCATAGCAAATGAACAATTAACAGTTTGTCCCGGTTCAAATGTGTGTGCTCCAATAATTGGGATATTCATGTTTATCAATATTTTTTATCAAATGTGTAGAAGTTTCTAAAGTACTAACTCTTCCAGTTAAAGGAACTAAATTAGAAGAACCATTTTCAACAATAGAACCATAAGATGAACCTAAAACTAAATCATAATCATTTGAGTCACCAGTAATCGAAATAGTATAACTAGACATGTTTATAAATTATAATAATAAAATATATTTATAAATTATAATAATAAAATATATTTATAAATTATTTTATTATTATAATTTATAAACATGGCGTCTTATACATTTGATTTGACAGGAAATTCAAATGATGTTGATTATATTGCTGGAAGTAATTATGCAAGAATTATTGAAACACAAGAGCAAGTTTCAGCTACATTAGATCAATTAGATATATTAGAAGCTTCTAATAATTCTTTAACATCACAAGTTAATCAATTAACTTCTCAATTAACTGAATTAAATAACAACTATGTAACATTCATGTTAAATGGTGAAGAAATAACAGTTAGAAATCCTGATCCAGAATTAAGTTTAATCAATTATTTAAGAGATACTTTACACTTAACTGGTACAAAAGTAAGTTGTAATCAAGGTTTCTGTGGTGTATGTACAGTATTAGTTTCTTACAAAGATACTTTAGGTGCTTATCACAATGAATCAATGAACTCTTGTTTATTAAAATTAGTAAATTGTCATGGAAAAGCGGTAACAACAATTGAAGGTATTAGAACATCTGCAGATGTTAGAAATAATGTATTACATCCTATTCAAGAAGCATTTTATCAGTTAAGTGCTAGCCAATGTGGCTATTGTACTCCTGGTTTTATTATGAAGATCTATGCGTCATTAAAAAGTGCTACAGATTTACCAACATTCCAAAATTTAGAAGATCAATTATCTGGAAATATTTGCCGTTGTACTGGTATTCGTCCAATTGTTGAAGCATATAAAGCTGTTTTAATTTCTATTACTGAAAATAGTCAAAATGGAAATACTACTACTCTTAAAGCTCATGTTACAGGAAATGATGCAGTTTATATAACCGAATATGATGCATTAAAAACAAAATGGGCTATAGGTTTAACCGGTGGACTACTACCATATAAATTATCGGATGATTTAACAACTCCTGCTAGAACATCAGTACAATCATTTTTAAATGAATCGTCTGTAAAAACTGCTAGTTATTCATCAAATGTAAGAAAATATGGTACATCAACAACACCAAATGGTAAATTTCATGTTGTTAATAATTTAGCAAATTTAGATACATTAATATCTAAATTAATTAGTGATGGAAATAGTATAAATGATATGCAATTTGTATGTGGATTAACTTCAAATGGTGTTCCAAATTTTGATTCATTACTTTACAAAAAAAATATGATAGAACTTGAATCAATGAGTGAATTAAATAGTGTTACTACAACTGGTCACTATAAATTTGGTTCAGCAATTAAACAATCAAGAGTAGCGTCAACATTAGATAGCTCAACTGATACTAAATATAAAAACATGGCATCAGCAATCGAATATATTGCTAGTGCAAATGTTCGTAATTTAGGATCATGGGTTGGAAGTTTAATGATGTCAATTAAATCAGGATTCAGAGGAGATTGGGCTACATTATTACGTGGTTCTAATTCAAGCTTTGAATATTATGTATATGATTCATCGGGTGTTCGTGGAACATTACAAACTGGAAAAACATATAGTGAGTTAACTAGTGTAGTAAATACTGCTAATCAACTAGTATTAGTAGTTTCTGTAACTATTCCAAAAAAAACAACTAATGAAAGATTCAATTATTATCGCACTGCAACAAGAATGCAAAATGCTCAAGCATCTACTAATACAGCAATTAGTGCCACCGTTGTAGATTCAAGCTTTAGCAATTTATCCATTGTTGTTGGGGCAATTAATGGTTCTTATATTGATGATAATGCGAGTAATACTTTTAATACTTCTAATAAAAGTTTAGTAACACAAGTTGTAACTACAAGTGGTACATATAATGTAAATAATTTAACAGCATTATTTAATGCAATAGATAATTTACAAGTAAAACAAGAAATTAAATTTATTAATAAAAATGAAGATGAACAATCTGTAAAAGAAATGATTAAAGGATATGTTGTTAAATTTATGAAAAACGAAACCGATCTTAAAAATAGCAAAAAATCTACATATGGACACCAATCATTCAACTCTGGTGATGTATCTAATAATACTGATGATTATCCAACATGGAATTTAGCAGGAACTCATGATGTTCATAAATTAGCGAGAGTTGCTAATACAGAAAATTTACCAACTAGAGATCAATTACTTGATTATAAAAACAATGGAGAATCTTTTGAATCAATTGGAAAACCCAGAGTTCAAGAAAAATTATTTAATAAAGTTCAAGGAAAAACTCTTTATTCAACAGAAGTTCCAGTAGATTCTTATGCTATTGAAATGATTTGTTCTAATATTGCAAGAGGAACAACAAATTGCAAAAGCACTACAAACAATACTTTAATTGAATTATGGAGAGCATATCCAGGAGTTAAAGCTATTATATTAAATGATACATGGTTTGAAAATAATATAGGGACTTATGATGCGATTTATGATAATGGTATACTCATTGATAATGCAAGTCAAGCAATAAATATTTATAATTTAGCATTCTATACATATGGTGCCGGAACAGATGATCAATCTTCATTTAATTTTGATTCTGGAATTGTAGGATTATCTACTAAGATTGTTGGCTATGCACAACCAATTGGAGGTGTTGTTGCCGAAAATATTGAATTAGCAAGATATGTAGCAGAACAATTGACAAAAGATTTAGTTCATAATGAAGAAAATCCATATTTAGAATTAATTAATAATTATGATCCTTCTTCTGGATCACCTTTATTTGATCCATCTGGAAAATTATCAGATTCAAATACTATGTCAAGAATCGATGCTTCTAAATTTGGTGAAGGCGGAGGCAGAATGTGTGGTGCAACAAAAATTATATCAGATAATTGTTTTAATACATTAATAGCAAATGGTTTAGTTGATGCATCAGATACTAAATTAGATATGAAAGGTTTCTATAGATCTGGTACTGATAATTTAAATCGTGTATACCCTAATTACCAAAATGAAACAAAAGGACCATATTATGCTACTGGAAATTTAATTGATACATTAGGATCTGGAATGAATTCAGATGTATGGTGGCCTGGACCTGGTGGTGTATATGCATCATTTTTAAATGGTTTTACCGCATTTGGACATGGCGTACCATCTTCTGGAATTCCAGCAACAAATAATGGATATATGGATAATAGTTACAATGATTCTACATGGATGTCTGATTCATCATTTGGTGATTTTGCTGGTTCATTTGCAACAGATTCACAAGCAGCTTATCCATTAGAACCTCCGTCATTTACAGTAGAATATGATATTGGAAATACATTACATATTACACATGGTTTTCAAGATAATTTGTCACTATCTAA
>VMHT01190765.1_pt1 | contig 10018 bp, 13 predicted proteins | sample 4693611 | NCBI WGS metagenome assembly VMHT01 (sample SAMN12280063, study PRJNA550983) | marine metagenome | isolation source: seawater sampled from same location over 5 years 0.02-0.2 micron viral filtrate | place: USA: collected off the coast of southern California halfway between the port... ...
TCGGCTTCGGTATTCGTTGACCACACCTTTCGCAGATATGGAAAGTGGGTGTAGGTGGACTGTATAGTCCCAAGTATAGTTGCAATGCGGATCTTTCTTGTAAGGTCTTCGATACTGTCGTTAGCACGGATGACAACTTCCGTAAGATTGCAGAACTGATTCGGCCTAAGAATGATTTCCGAACAGGGATTTGTTCCGAACTCATAGCCAGACTCTCTACGGCCATTTTTTTCTGCTTGTCTAACTGACGCCTCTCTGTTGAATACTCCTCGTTCTCCACTACCACTCTCCATTAATGCTGTCCACTCACGCATGAAAGACATACTATCTGGTTTCTCTGTATAAGCTACAGAATTATTAGCTAACGCTCTGTGTGCTGCATTCTCCCACCAGTTACCTGACTTAGCATGGCGCATACGATCATCAGAAAGGTTGCTTAAAGAGATCATAGCAGAGCGTCTAACACCCCCTACAACGACAGCTTCCCCAATCTTACACATGAGGTCATGACACTCAATAGAACTAAGTCTACGACCTTGTGCGGCTTTGAATGTAGTAACGGCAAAGTTAAACAAGTCAACCAAAGGAGCAGGGCCACTAGCACGACCACCAAACGTCTTAAGCCTAGCACCCGCTGGACGTACTTTAGATACATTCCACTTAGGAATCTCACCAGCCCACAGGAGAGCCAGAACTTGTCTGAAACCTTTAGCCCAACCTTCCTTACTATCCTTGATAACAATAATCGTGTCGCTATCAAAGAGGGAGGGAACTTCTGGCAACTTAGTAATGAACTGACGCTCAACACTGAACCCTACACCAGTGCCACAGAGAAGGATGAACATAGCCTCATCGAAGGACTTAGGATCATCTACGGGTAGGTAACTACAGTTATACATACAAGTGTTGTCACGATCTGAACTTTTACCAGCAGTCATAAGCGACCTCATACTAGGCATAACCTCAAGGCTAAGGATAGCTGCTTCAATATCGTCCATAATAGTAGGGTCACCAGATAGGTGAGGGGACAAGATATTATACATGTACCGTCTTACCGTCTCCCCCCATGTTTCACGACGACCTAAGCCCTCTAACCAACGTGCATAGCGGCTAGTAGCAATGAAGGTCTGATAGTCTGTGGGTAGGTAGTTACTCTTCATCGATTGTCCCCGCTTCCTTTAATAGTGCCTCTAGCTTCACGGCTATTTAACTTGTTTAGGTTCTCTAAAATAGTCACCCCTAAGTTTGCATTGTAGTAGTTAGCTAAAGCTGTAGCATAGAACACAACGTCACCTAGTTCCTTCACAATGTCGTTAGGAGTAATCTCAGTCTTGTCCCTCATGCTCTTCTTAATCTTCTCAGCTACTTCACCTGCCTCACCCATAAGACCTAAAGCATTTTCCATCAGTCGGTCTTTACCTCCAGTAATGATCTTGTCTTCCACCCAATCACTATATTCTCGGAACGCTTCCATACTTTTATTGCTCATAATCATTGTATCATTCTCCCATAAAACTGCGTCTGTTCTTCATTACTAAAGTCGAAGAGATACCAAGCACAATTATCCTTACCTTGGCTCTTACTTCCCTCAATCCACTTAACTCTTCCTACACTCACCACCGTCTTACAGTATGTCATAAAGGTAGCTGATTGTTTCGTGTGCATCCAATCCGCATCAAACAACAACCAAGTAGGACATATGCCTAAGAAGTTATCTATCAACGGGTGTAGTATCTTTCTGTCCCAAGGTGGGTTAGTAATAGCTAAAAAGTCCTTGCTAAAACTTCCGGAGACACTTTCTATAGTCAGAGCATCCATCTTCTGTACATAGTCATGTCTTGGTTCTATGTCGTAAGCACCTATGCACTCCCCTAGCCCACTGGTTAACTGACTTATGTGTGATATAAGCCTACCATCACCCGCACATGGCTCCAAGTAGTCAAAGGAGTATGGCAGGTGAGGTATTAGAGGCTCTACAGCCTGTATTGGGGTGGGATAGTAGTCCCTTGGTACTCTCTTGAAGTCAGAACGCTTCCCCATTACCGTATAACTCCTTTAACCGTTGAAGTGATATAAATTCAGGCTCGTACATACCATCAGAAATATTCCTCTTAATGACAACACCCTTCCACCAATCGTTGTTAGCTTGCCCAGCCCAAGACTCTTCTGCACCCTTGTAACACCCCGCTACAAGACCAATGATACCATTGGGGTGTGCTCCATCCCTAAACTTAAGATCTCGCTTGTGGCTATGCCCACACGTACTGCTGTGGTTCCTGTTAGTCATTAGGGAGTTAGCGTGATGTAGACCTGATATAGCAGTGCCATAGTTACCAGAACTGAAGAAGTGAGCATATGATATTCCATCGTAATCCCTTATAGATGGTGCGGAGTTCTCATACTCATGGTATTCATCAAACCAATGGTCAGTTTGTAAGTGGCTATATGAAATGCCGTACTTGCCTCCTTCTAGTCGTGGGTCATGTGCTATAGCTCGTTTGATACGATGTTCATGATTACCTTCAAAACCAAACCACTGCGGCACCTTATACTTACGGGTACTGGGCTTACGTCTCAGGCGGTCCATAGCTTCGTTGTAGTGTTCAATATCTGCCTCGTAACTCTGAGCGCACATAGCTTGCGGGTATCGTGTATCATAAGTGTTAAGAGACTTCATATCTGCACCATCACCTAAGTCAATGACGTAGTTTGGGTTGACCTCATAAATAAGTTCTCCTAGCCAATCAAACCTCTCATTTTCCACTGAAGGGTCTACATGAGCGCAAGAGAATACAATAGCTGTTTTACCCGTCATACTTTACCGCCATTCCAGTGCGAAATTCTATTAAGATAGGATCAATAGAACTCTCAAAGTGTTTCTTGAAGTTGTATGCGTTAGTAAATGTGGAGAAGGGAACTTCCTCATCAAACATAACATCATCTGGATCTTCTGGGTCACAATCTTCTACCCAGCATAACAACCACCACATACCATCCTCTTCGTCTTGGTAAGGTCCATCCTTTACCTTGTGTACCTTAAAGGTAGCTACGTTTTCACTAACAACCATTCGTCGGGTATCCTTTTGTCTGCATATAAGAACCCGTGCTTATCACACCAATCCCCATAAGTACTCTTTGCACCTTTGTTTAACTTAGCCCTAGAGTTAGAGAACACAAACCTAATATCAAGGAACGGGTGTTGATCCCTAATCTTAAGATGCTTCTTACGATCCGCTCCGACGAATCTGCCCTTGCTCTCAATGATGATACCGTTGGGCAACTTAAAGTCAGGGGTGTAGGTCTTGTACTCTAAGAGTTGCCATCTTACCTTTAGCTTCTCATATTCAAAGTCTACACCCCGTTCAGTTAAATCCTTAGAGATGTTCTCTTCCAAGCCAGAGCGGTATCCATTCTTTATTGCGTGTCTCCGTCTCTCACTGTTGGAGGTTCCCATAACTCTTCCTCCCTTCTCCTTAACCACAGCAATCTGGCATTTTCTACTACACGGTCATAGTCACCATCATAAGCCTCTAAGCAAGCGTACCACAGTTCTTCTTCTGTCGTACAATCTTTAAGTAACTTGTTAGCTCTAACAGGGCCAACACCTTTGATCCCTTTTATGTTGTCGGATATATCACCGATAAGTATCTGGGCATAGAAAAACTTTAGACCCTCCCACTCATCCACTTGTGACCAACCCTTCTTTACAAAGTTATAATGATGGCAAGCTAGTTGTAACATATCCTTATCTATAGATACGACTATAGTCTCTGGCCCAAGTCTAGTAACAGCCTTAGATATGAGGTCATCAGCTTCTTCCCCCACACTTATAGTAGCATCATAACTCATGGATAAGTAGTCCCTAACTATTTGTAGGTGTCTGGGTTTTATTTTACCCTTCCTATTACCCTTGTAAACAGCAGTCTTAGCTATTTCGTTCCTGAAGTTAGTTTTACCCGTCAGGTAAACTTCGTAGCTATCAGGGTCTGAGAAGGGACAAGTCTCAGAGATAATCTCTTCCATAAGCGCATCAGCCTTTTCTATTGCAACATTTGCAAAGTCTTTCTCAGCACTTATAGAGGCGCGATAAGCTACTATGTCACCATCTATGAGAACCTTACCCACTACCATGTTGACCAGACCATCTTACCGTCGGGTTTCTCTACAGCTACAGATTCAGCTACAAAACCACTAGCTACCACAACTTCATAGAAGTGAAAGGCCATATCTTCAAGACTGTCAACATTAAACCTCTCTATAGTAGTCTTACTATCGTAGCCATCCTCTTCCTCTGTGTGTTCGTATGTTACCGTTAATTTAGCCATTTGATTAAACCTTAAAAGGGGATTTCTTCAGCTTCAGGGGTTTGTTGCTCCCAGACTGAAAGTTTAGTTACACCAATGTTCTTAAGCCTAACTGTAGTCTTGTTATAGATTTCAAAACTAACCTTAGCCTCAGTTCCATTACCAAGTTCACCGTCTTCCTCAAAATCCCAGAAGCGACGATTTTCACGACCCTCCCTTAAGTCAACAATTAGAGGCATCCCTCCAGCCTCAAAGGTCTTAAGTTTTTTAGTCTTCTTATCAACATACTCTTTAACGTCTGTAATCCTACGCTGTAGGTGCAGATATTTACCAATACCAAACTCTTCTTTTCCGTCTTTGACACGGTCAACTTTTTGTCCAGTTTGAGGGTTAGTGACCATCCTGTCAAAACCTTCATCTAGCAATTTCTGTATTTGCTTATCAGAGGTGAAGTAAGCATTAACACAAGTCTTACCGCCGTTCTTATTTAAGTCACGGATAAACTTCATGGTAGATTCTGGATCACCATAGTCAGCATTCTCTTTGAACACCTTGGCATACTCTAAAACCATATCCATTTCATAAGTAATGTTAGCCATTTGCCGAGTCCTTTCATTAAGGGTGTATATTATATTAGGCACCTAAATCCAGTTTTGTAAACCTAAGTGCCAACTTTTTTTTCATAAGTTAGTGAATATCCGCATAGCTGTTGCCAAATTGCACATCTGTACCCAACGGCACATTTAACTGTAACTCATCGTTTAGTCGTTCCATACTATCTTCCATACTGATCTTCTCTTGTGTTTTCTTTCCTTTTTTTACCAAAGTGATAATTTCATCGTGGAACTGTCCTATCGTTTTGACACCATCATTACGACAGTGCTTAACCCAAGTGTCAAAGCAGTAAACGCCTGTGCCTTGATTAAGTGTACTAAAGCGGTCCTTATCACTGCGTAGACTGTACCAGAAACCGCTGACAGGGTTCTTTAACCACATACCCCCTAGTCCCCGTGGTTCCCGTACACGTACACGCTTTGCCACGGCCTCTACGGACCAGTTACGGTCCCAGAAGGCAGCTAGTAGTTTCTTAGCCTCTGACTTCTTCATACCTGTAGTACGAGACAGAGTAGCCTCTTTGACGCCATACGTGGCACTGTAGTTCACTACCTTGTAGTTCTTACGCAATGCCTTAAGGCTAACCTCACCTGAATTATGCTTGTCTATGTCCTTTTGGCTGATGAGACCAGCATGTTTAGCCAAGTCAAGGTGTGGATCAAATCCTGGTTTTGACATCTCTGCTACATACTCAGGGTCTAGTGGTTGCATATAGTGTCGCTTGGTTGTGTCCTCTAAACTGGTCATATCCGCACCACACAGCACGTAACCTTCTGGTGCAATCAGGCACCCTCGTATTTCAGCACCATAGGGCTTTTCCACTGAGGGGAGGTTGACTAAAGGTTTAGCATGTTTAAAGCGTAGAGTATTTGTAAGTCCAGCTATAGTAGCCTTTACATACCCGCCCTCTTGATTCTGTAACATACCTTTTAAGATACCTATTCTGTGCGACAAAACAGAGAGACCATCAAGGATTCGTATGCTTTCACACTTCTCAGCTAACTCTAAGACAGATGGGCATAACAAACCATCTTTCCTGACTTGTGCAACACTTTTCTCATTGCCCTCACTATCCCTTGTAAACTTAAAGGTGCGAGGCATCCAACCCTCCTTATTGAGCCATGCCTTAACTTGGTCTGGGGAATTAGGGTTAGCCCTTTCTCTCAGGTCTATCATAAAACTTTTAGCGGTCAGAGGTTGCCTATACTGTTTACAAAGAGCAACCCACTTTTCGCCAGCTACAGAAATCTCCCCATTTTTCTTATAGTACTTATCTTCTGCTGGTGCCTGTACCATCTTCTTAGTAACTTTCTCAGGCATGGCATCAGCTAATTGCTCTACCTTAGAAGACTTAAGAGCCTCCCACTTCTTTAGATAATCTTCAGCTTTAGCAACATCTAATTTCCACCGTAGGGCCTCCTGTTCCCTAGCACAGTCTAACTTGAAGGTTATGTAGTCAATAAGTCTCCACGCTTCACTATTCATATAGTTTCTCCAATTTACGCTTTAGGTCTCGCCACAGGCGTACATTAATCTTTACATCTTCTTCGCAACGGTGGGCATACTCTTCTTTAGTTAGACCTTCCCAATCATCTACCTTGGGTTTAGGTACGCCATACTCTTCTCCATACAATGCAAGACCATGCTTTGTCCTGTTGTGGTGCAAGTACCAACTTAACCCTAACGTATCTACTAGCTTGGCATTAACCTTTATACCTAGCACCTTTTCCACTGCTGGTATATCAAAGCGCACAATGTTATGCCCCACTAAGGCTAAGGTTTGATCTAAGCTATACTTCAAGAAGAAGTCACGCATTTCATCATAGTCAAATATAGACCTTGGCTCATCCATACCTGCGGTTTGATATGATAGAACGTGTATCTTAGTGCTGTCAAAACCATCTGTCTCTATGTCGAATACTGTCTCTGCATCAGGTGTCATATTACCTCTTTTAACCCCTTTACTACTGAATCTGGTATTATGTAAGCCTTGTCAAGATACCTCAAGTCAATAACTACTCTGCCATCAATAAGGACAATTATATTACACTCCTTATTGATAGTACCTTTATAAATAACTTCCATATTAGTACACCTCCATTAGTGTAAACTTATCTGCATCAAACTTCATCTTACCTGCCCGTCCTTCTTCACTGCAAGGGCGGTTTTTTTGTACTGTGAGGTAGGTAGTGTTCCTTTCCTCAAAGTCTTGAGACTCCTTGTCCCTGTATAAGTCAATGATTACAGAAGCCCTTTGACCAATCATTTTACAGTACTTAGGGTCTCCGTTATCATTAGTGTGTGCGATAGTAACAATACCAACATTTAACTCCGCTGATAACTTGGACAACCTTACAGATAAATCAGCTAACAACTGCTCTTTGGTCTCTTCAGATTGACCAGACACGACATCCTGTATAGGCTCAAAGAACACAAACTTGCACCCACATGCCTGACTGAAATAACGTATCTGTTCACACAACTCATCACCACCTTGACCATCAGATAGGTAGAACTGATAGAACAACTCATCCTTAGTCAACTCTCCTATAGCTTTCTTAACCTGTTCTTCAGCACCCTTTTCTTCTATCAGGTCACGACGAGTAAGATTGTCGTTAACTTTATAAGATACAAACCCCAAAAGACTACGCAACTTAGTTTCCTCTAAGTGCCAAGAGGCAAAAGGTACGCCCCGTTGCAACATATTGTATTCTAAGAAACGCATGACCTCAGTCTTACCAATCCCAGTGGGAGCTTTAATTACTGTGAAGTGACCCTGCATAAGTCCTAAAATCTTATCATCTAATGCCTGTATACCTGTTGGTATATACTCATGCTCTGGCGTGTTAAGGTATAAGTCTAAGAACTGCTCAGTGCTATTAAGGATGTTGTCAGGTGTATACTTCTTAGCGTTAAACCACGCACTACAAAATTCTTCCTTAGCACCATTAACAAGAAAGTCATTAGCGTCTTTAAACTTGTCGTGCGGCACACGGTAAACCTTGTTAGGAAACATCTTAGACATACGGTCAGCTACAGCGTTACCAGCATCGTCGTTATCGACAGACAACACAATACGATTAAAACTGTTTAGCCAATCGGAACACTTCTCCCACAGCTTACTAGAAGGAGTAGCAGAGGGTAAAGATACAACAGGGTTGATATAGTCAGAAGTCATCATCTGCGCGACAGAAAGGGCATCTAGTTCACCCTCTGTTACGGTCACGGACTTAGAACAACCAGCAGTGAAGAAGTTCATACCAAACAACTCATCACCCTTAAATCCATTCTTTGCGTAGAAAGATTTATCAGGCAGACCTCTGACCTTAATTCCCCCGCTGGGGTATATGTACTCCTGACGGTCAGCGTAAGTCTTGACGTTAAACTGTTCCATTACACGGAAAGAGATACCACGCATTGATACATAGTCACCAGAACCCTTAGCTGTTGTAGGTGGGCTATTTTCCACTGTCGGGGTACTACCAATAGGAGGGTACTCAGACTTAGCCCAATCAAACATTTCTTTACGTGCTGGATACTTTGTGCCGCAAGAGTGACAACGACCAAAACCACCTGTATTATAACTAAAGGCATCACTTGATCCACACTCAGGGTAAGGACAAGGTAATCCTCTCTTTTCTTCATACTCCATGTACATTCTCCATTTAAACACTATCACTAATATCTATAATAGGAAGGGTCACTAAAAGGGGATATTTATATATAGGCACCTAAAACCAAGAACGTAAACCTAAGTGCCTATATTATTATATACTATTGCAAATTTGCAACAATTTCTTTCATTTTTAAAAGTAATTTTTTCTCCCTTTTACTAACTGCCGCCTTAGAAACTCCTAACTTATCCCCTAACTCTTGCAAAGATAGACCCTCTTTAGTCCTCATTAATATGTGAGCTTTCTCTACCTTGTTTAAATTAACATTTATGGACTTTGACAACTTTTCTTGAAAGTCCCTATCTTCATAAAACTCTGTGTATTTGTCAAAAGGCTGAACTAAATCACTTGAAGAAACATAACCACCCTTAAATACTTCCTTAAGGTAGTCAATAGTATCTTCCTTCCAAGTATTATCCCCCATTTCCTCCGTAGGGGTATCTGGATTCCTTGACAACCTCCTAGCTACATCAGAAGCGGGTACATGTACTGGTAATAGATCAATATTTAGGTAGTCGTGCATTCTCCTGTTGACGGACATATAAATACTGCTGAAAGAAACATTAGGTTCCTTTTCCTGTAGCTCTAAGGCAACTAATACTCCCTCAGATACAAGGTCTTCATACTCGTCTTGTCGCTTGTATCTGGCGGCTATGGTTTTACACATAGACAGGATCTCTTCTATCTTAACAGGTCTTTTACTAATAGTCATCTTACTAAAGCCTCCACTGATACTGGAAAGAGGTTGATCATCTCGCTTTGTATATATTCTGCAACTAACCTAGTCTCATATTGTGTGTCCAGCTTACATCTTAGGTTGCACATATCCATGAAAGCATCTAGTGAACCTGACCAATACCATTCTGTCATTGTAGACTGAGGTAAGACCATACGTGCTTGCTCCTGGCATACTCCTGCTTTTATAAAGTCCCAGTACAGTGACATGCAAGACTCGTCCATTACAGAATCATAACCGTCAGCTATGTCCATAGTTTGCTTGAGGTGGTTAGGTGTGTATCTATCCCCCCCTTGAACAAGAAACTCTGTAATAACTTTGTCAGAAGAACCCTGTTTTTTATCCCCAGCTTTACCACGCCATACTTTAGGGGTGTAGAACTCAGGCTCGTCATCCACATACCTACGACTAACCTCATTCCATCGTAGAAACTTATGCTTGACCAACTGCCTAGCTACAAAGATAGGAGCCTTGACATGGAAGGATGCAAAGGCATGACCAAAGGGTGACATATGTTTATGCTTGGCTAGGTACTTGATCAGTTTAGCATCCTTGTCTTTTAGTTTAGGTGGACCCCACTGATCACTCGTATCCATCTCACTCTTCTTGCCAAATGACACCCTAGCTGCATTAGCAACACTCAGGTCTGATCCCATGTGGTCTATGTATGTTACTTTAATCATGTTTAA
>VMHT01014428.1_pt1 | contig 10017 bp, 5 predicted proteins | sample 4693611 | NCBI WGS metagenome assembly VMHT01 (sample SAMN12280063, study PRJNA550983) | marine metagenome | isolation source: seawater sampled from same location over 5 years 0.02-0.2 micron viral filtrate | place: USA: collected off the coast of southern California halfway between the port... ...
ATCTGAACTTAATCTGTTTAAATATTGTGCAACACCACCACTTCTTGTACCAAGAATTACGTTATCATGTGTAAGTTCTATTCCTGCTGTACCTATGTTTGAAGAAGTTTTCCCAACAAGTAATCGACCATTTACATCAATCCTAGCTTTTTCACTATCATCAATTTTAAATTGCATGTAAGTATCTGCACCACTATTATCTGGGTCTGCATCTATCTGTAAGGAATTAGAACTGCTACCATCATTAGTTATTTGACCAGATTTTTGACCTACATTATCTAAAATAAATAAACTTCCATTGTTACCTGTTGATATATTACCACCAGTAACTAAATCTCCAGTCATTGTAAGATTAGTGATGCCTGTATAAGCACCAGTAATTCTAGCATCTGGTACTGTACCACTTGATAAATTATCAGCATTAACTGAAGCTACAGTAAAAGCACCATAAGCCACAATATCAACTACATCTCCGTTTGATAAATTACTTGCAAAAGAAACAGAGTTTCCTGAAGTTATTGTTATATCTGCTCCAGATAATCTAACCCCATTAAGATACACATCAGCAAATCCAGAATCATATGCAAGTGTATTTCCATTTGCATCTGCTCCAGATAAACTGCTAACTGAACTTGTTACATTATAAGTATATCTTTGTGAAGTTCCATTAACTGAAGATCCAATTTTTAAATCTTTATATATTGTCATTTATTTATTTCCTTTAATTATTAAACGTTTGTTAAAACCCAACCATATGAAGTAACAAACATTAATTCAAATGCTGCTCTATCAGTTACGACTGTTAAATCAGATGCACTACCTTGTATGCTATTACCATTTCTACCAATAGTTATATTATTTGTACTTGCAGATCCTGCAACATCAATAAATTTAACCCTTTCACCATTGTTAGGGCTTGCTGGTAAAGTAGCAGTAACAGTATTTGATGAACTATCTAATAAATATATTTTACCTAAGCTTGAAGATGTAATAGTAAAGTTAGAAGTCTTAACTGTAAGATCTGTTGTGTATTGATCTGTTAAATTTCCAGATACAGCAATATTGCCATCAACATCTAGTTTTTGTGTAGGGCTTGTAGTTCCTATTCCAAAATTACCAGCTGGTGTTATAGTCATTAAATCATTTGCACCAACTCCATAATTAGCTGAAATTTTAAAATTATCTGATTGATCATTATCAATACCTAATGAATAATTTTGTCCACCATCAACTTTAAAATGTAAATAAGGGTCACCACCACTTGATCCTGTTGAATATATCGATACTACACCATGTGAACCAGAAGTGTTTGAAGTGTTTTCTACTTGAAGTCTTACTGTGTTATTACTAGTTGATTTTGCAATATGTAAATCTCTTGAAGGAGAGCTAGTTCCTATTCCAATATTACCAGTATTTTTTATAACAAAATAATCATTAGTTCCAAATGCTGAATGATTTGAAATATTAAAACTATTATTACCACCATATGAACCTGCAACCCATTCTCTATTAGGAGATTTAAATCTTATTGCTGATTGATTATCACCAGAAGTATCTTCAATAAGAATCATTGGATCATTTGGATCAGATATGTGTAATTGCTCTAAAGGAGAATTTGTTCCTAATCCAATAAAACCATTACTTAAACCTGAAATCCATGTTGTGGTTGTTGAGCCATCATAGCCTGCAATTACTAATTGCCTATTGTCTGTAGCACTCGGTGCATCAACATTAGCACCCATTATTAAATTACCATGTCCCGTAGTAATATTATCTCCAGAAGATTGACCAATTAATACATTAAAATTACCTGATTCTACCTGAGAACCTGCCGATCTACCTATAGCAACATTACTAGTACCAGTGAAATTAGCGTCTTCTAAAGTATCTACACCTAAACCAAAGTTACTACCTCCTGTTGCATTACTAGAACCAGAATTTCTACCAATATATACATTTGCTGTTGCAGTTGTTATTGCAGTTCCAGCATTACTACCTAAACAAACATTTTGATCTCCAGAAGTAACAGAATTTAATGCGTTATCTCCAATACCAAGATTGTCTTCGGCTGAAGATAAAGATCCAGTTGTTGAATGACCAATTAAAATTGATCTAGCAAAATCAGTTCCACCAAATTTACCAATAATAACATCACCACTTTCATCAGGCAATGTAATTGTTCTATCGGCTGTTGGGTCTGTAATTGTTAAAGTTGTTTCATGTGCATCAGCAGTTGATCCTTCAAATACAAAAGCATTTTGAATATTAACTTCTGTTGAATTAACAGTTGTAGTTGTTCCATTTACAGTTAAGTTTCCACCAATTGTTACATTACCACTAAAAGTTCCTGGAGTAGTCCAAGATAATTGTGCTGATGAATTACCATCAGTAGTTAAAACTTGACCATTAGTTCCATCATTAGTAGGTAATATCCATGTCCAAGATGCGTTAGCTGAATGTGCAGGAGATTTTATTTTAACTCCGTGACTATTTTGAGAACAATTTAATTGTATTTCACCATCTTGACTAGACCCATCACCTTTAATTGTAATTTTATTAGTTTCTAAATTACCATTACTATCCCCAGATATCCAAGTTGTAGTTGTTGTACCGTCATAGCCTGCTATCTTTAATTGTCTATCACCAGTAGCATTATCAGCATTAATACTACCAATAATTACGTTACCAGCACCAGAAGTTATATTATCTCCAGCTTCAGTTCCCAATGTAAGGTTATAATTAGCAGTATCGCTAGTTATATTTGAACCACTATCATAACCTAGTGACACATTATTATCTCCAGTATTGTTTGATGTTAAGGCATTTCTTCCGATTGCTGTATTAAAATTACCACCATAAGTTCCGTACATTGCTACTGCACCAACAGCTGTATTGCTTTCTCCAGTTGTTGATCTTAAGGCTCTATAACCAATACCAGTATTATATCTAGTAGTAGATACACTGGAAACTGCTTCATTACCTAATGCAGTGTTAAAATCTCCTGCTGATAAATTATCTAAAGCTGCAATACCTACCCCAGTATTTGAATTTGCGTTATTTAAAGTACCTGTAGTAGAATGACCAATTAATAAAGAATTACTGAAATTTGTTCCTTCAACTTTACTTAATAAATCTACATTTAAAGTTACATCACCTGAAGTTCCACCACCAGATAAACCAGTTCCAGCTGATACGCCTGTAATATCTCCAGTTGGTACTGTTGCAACTTGTGCATCTACATAAGCTTTAACAGATTGTTGAGTAGGGACTTTTGTATCTAAATTTGAAGACATATTATCTTCATCAATAATAGCGTTAGTTACTCTCGCATCTGCTCTGGCATTTGTGTAATATAAATTTGTACCTTCGCTTAAATTAGTTGTGCTTTTAGCTGTAAATGCAGCATCAAAATCACTTTGACTAAAACTATCGCCTGGAATAAATACACCATTTGCACTATCAAATATTAATGCTTGCCCATTTGAAGGGTTGTTTGTACTAATATCTATATCAATAAAATTATCAATAGATTTAGTTGATATTCTTGCATCAAAAAATGGATTAAAATCACTTGAATTTAATTTAGTTGCAATACTATTTGTAACAGTTGAAGCAAAATTTGAATCATCATTTAAAGCTGCTGCTAATTCATCTAAAGTATCTAATGCTGCAGGTGATCCATTTATTAAATTATTAATTTGTGTATCTGTATATGCATTTGCTGCTGTTGTAATAGGTGTTTGAAAGTCAGAATATTGTAATTTATATTCTTGAAAAGTTGAATTGTCAGCCCAGAATATCCAATCATTTGAACTGATATTTGAATTTGTTGTATAGTTAGTTAAATTAAACGATGGGCCTGTTGGACCTACTGGACCTTGCGGACCTTGTGGACCTGTTGGTCCTGTTACTGATGCACCTTGTGGACCAGTTGGGCCAGTTGGACCTGCTGGGCCTGCTGGACCTGTTGCACCTGTAGAACCTTGTGAACCTGCCGGACCTGCTGGACCTTGCGGACCTTGTGGGCCTCTTTCATTTGTAACGCTTAAATTTAGAGGTGTTGAAGTTACTGTAATTGTCATTTTTATTTATTCCTTTATTACTGAGGTTGATATCTAATTATAAATACAAACCTTAATGATTTTTTCTGTGCAGGATTTCCTGCTTCCCACTGAACTTTACAAACTACTATAAAAGGAGTTGTATCATCAGCAGTTGAAGTAAAGCTACTATTTTGATCAGATAATAATGTACTTGGTACAAGAAAATCAAAAGAACCTGCTGTACCTGTATTAAATATCTGATTACCTTTTGAGTATGATTGAGCAGTTGCACCTGCTGCAGAAGTTAAAGATGTTATTTTAACTGAACCTCTATTTCTTTCTACAGTAGCTGTAAAACACTCTGCTTTTATATCAAAAGTTGCAGTACTAAAATCTGTAGTATCATTTGTGTTTACACTTAATAAAAATTGATTACCTTCAGCAACTTCACGAACAATTACATTGTCCGCTCCACCTAGATAATTTTGTATGTTTGAAATTCTCATAGTATCTCCTATAGGTTAATTTATGAGTAATATATAACTATGGCTATATATTAATTAATGTTATGTTAATTCAGCACTAGCTGAAAAACCTGTTAAACTTGCACTTGTTGAATTTGATCCAATATTTATACAAACATTAGCGTATTGTTTTGTACTTAAATTTGTTGGATTAGTTCCAGTGCTCCATGTAGCATCTATTGTAGGCGTATCTCTCATTGTAACAGGAAACCAAATATTCATATGTCTTAAATGACTACTTGAATGTCCTTGAAACGCTTCACCAACAATGCTGACCAATTGATAAAAATATCTTTGGCATCTTTCTAATGATTTATCAAAAGGAATTATTTCAAATTTGCTAGCATTACTACCAACTTCTAATTGTATTCCAGATATAAACCATGTATTATTTACTGTATCAGCCAAGTTAACTTGACCAACTGCTCTATCATCATCTGCTGTTGTATTCCAGTTTGTATTTAAAGTACCAGAATCAAAATCAGATCCAGCTGTTAACCACCAACTTACTTCTAAACTTTTATTATTATCATTATCAAAAGCTGATGTGTTATTAGTATCACCTGGGATAGTTATTAATTTTTGTTCCCATACATTTGCATTATCAATAGTATATAATTTACTTATATGTCTATTATCATCATGATTATATAAATCAAAAATATAGTTACCTGTTTTGCTAGATTTAACCCAAAAAGTTACAGTTATATCTTCTGCATTAGTTGTACCATATTTTAATTTTTGTAAATTTTGTCCTTCTATAATTTGTTTAAATTTAAATTTAGAACTAGCACCTAAAGTAGGTACTGTTGTATTTTCTAATTTATAAGATCTACTTAATACTGTATTATCTGGTGTATCATTAGAATGTGAATGTACCCAAGTTCCAGAATTATTAATATCTGAATACCACATATCTGTCAAAAGATAACCTGGATTAGCACTAGTAGTAGATGAAGATCCTCTTTGATGAATTAAAAAATCTCCGTTAATAATTAAATTTCTATATTGATTATAATCAAAACCTAATAAAACAGGTGCAATTGAATTATTACCAATTGTGCTAACATTAGTTGTTGGGTTCCAATTACCAATACTTAAACCAGCAGAAAATGCACCTCTTGAAAATGAATTATTTAATCTTATCCAAATATATAAATCTGTTGTTGTAGGTATATTTTGTATTTGAAAATTTTGACTTGAACTTGCAGCATAATTTCCTGTAGGAGCATTAAATGTTTGTATTAAAATTCTATTAGCTTCTGTTGTGCTAGCACCACTACCATAATAAATTTCAACACCTTCAACATTATTTTTTGATGGCATAGTAAAATTTATATCAATATAAGGAGTAGTTGCAGAAGGGAAAGTATTATTTAAAGTTAAATTAGTAGCAACCCCTAAATTTTGATATCCTCTTGTAGATGATATAGGTGGAGCAGGGGCAGTAGCTGTTAAAGTTCCTACTGTATAATCTGCAGCATTATATTCTTGAGCAGTTATAAAATATCCTTGAACTCCACCATTTAATTCTGTTTCTGAAATACTATTTATTTTAAATTGACTACCTAATTCAGATGCAGCACTAATTTGATTATATGAAGTCCAAGTAGAATTAAGTATATTTGTTGTTACATCAATACGAAAGTTTCTTTTAACTGCTCCAAATTTTATATTATTAACATTAAATATAATTTTTGCACCATAAGAACCATAAGGAGAAGTTGTAGATCCTGATGTATCTAATTCATAATATACAAATGAAAATATTTCACCAAGTTTATTATTTAATTTAGTTTGTTCATCTGTTAATTCATTACTTAAATCAAAAAATTGTCCATTAATACAATCTTTAAAAAACTTTAATAAATCAATATAATTTGCTACTGTTCCTGGAACATAAAATTTTGCCTCTTCATAAGTATCAGGATATACATAAGTTTCATAAAAATTAGTTGATACATTATTTTCTTTTATAACGTATTCTCCAATAGCATTACTAGATGAACCTGATGATGCATTAGTTACAAAATTATAACTAAACACATTGTTTTGATCTAAATTATAATAAGTGCCTTTAATACCTATTATATCATTAACTTGTAAATTTGCGGCTCTTGTATCTGTTCTAAATGAAATAATTTTATTACTCCTAGATTTATTCATTATAACAGTACCAATTCTTTGAGCCTCAACATTGGTATTAATAAATTTTAAATTTAAATCTTTAGATAGTACTGGTTCATTAAAGTATTTAGTACCATATTCTAAAAACACTTGATCTTCTTGATATTCATTTGCTTTAGATTTAAATTGTAAATTCATTTCATTTAATGTAGAATTAAAACCATCATTAAGTACAGTAACATTACCATATATACTGGTTTCATCAAAAATATTATTTGATCCGCCATAAGAAATTGATCCCGTTGTATCGGAAAGCATTTGAAATTTTCCTAAAGTATAACTAAATATAGATTGAGAATTACTAACAATATCAGAAATATTTAAATCTTTTGAATCATTTGTATTTACATAACCGTTACATTGATATCTTTTACTAGTAACAGAATTTCCATCAGAATCATTATGTGTAACAGATTCGTCACAAAATTGTTTATGAGAATAAAATGAAGGTATATCTAAATCACTATCTGAAATAGATTGACCACAACCATATACTTTATTAGTTAAATAATCCGCTAAACATTCAGCAGGATTAGATGAATAAACTCCAGCTAATGTTCTAAGTATAACCCTAGGTAATTTTGCTGTAAAATATTGTTGGTGTCCATTATAAGTCCAAGTAGCTGAATTACCATAATCATCTGTTCCAGGTTGAGTACGTAATCTTCTTGACCCCCATGTTTCAAAAGTTTCACCCCCAGTTAAAGTTGATGCCGCATTATAAGCCAAACTTCCACTTAATATACCATTTAATCTACTAGCATATTCTTCTTCTGTAGCATTTTGATAAGGATAGGCAGTTGGCCTAAATTCCATAGTTACAATTGGCCATAAATTTTGTGAAGTATTTCCTTGAAAATCAGTTGTAGTATAAACAAGCCAAACTCTTGTTTCTGCATTTCCTGCAACATTGTCAACAGATGAAGATGTATAATTATTTCCCCATTGCTTAATATGTAATGCATTAACTATTCTATAACCATCGTCTGCAACTATATTTCCATTTGAATCCGTATAACTTGTTGGAGAAAATGGAGAATATAATATATTATTACTACTATGACTTCCAGTTACATGTTGTTCTCCCACTTCTACAAAATCTAATTCTATTTCTGCACCTGTACCTAAACCAGTTGCTGCCGATCCGTTTTGCCAATCACTAATTGTTATAGGATTAGTTGCATAATCTCCTAAATCTACAATTTGATAAGTACCTGTTTTAAAAACTTTACTATGACTACTACCAATAGATGTAGTAAAACCGCCTGCATAACTATACACCCAATAAGCAACTTGATGTCCTGAAAAATTACCAAATGTAAGGGTTTCATCAAAAATTTGAGGATTAGTTATTGAACCTTGAATAGTTGTACCTGTTGGAACAGGGCCTATTAAACTATTAGATGATAAAGTTCTAATTAATTTACCTTCAATTTCAAAACCTAATTTAGTTGTTAAACCTGTAACATTATCTTCTCTATCGTAATTTAATTCTACATATACATATGCAACATCAGGTAAATATCTAGTTTGTGCATTTGAAGCCCATTTACTGCTAAATGTTTCCATCTCTAAACATCTTCCACCGTCAGGATGTTTTACAATTTTTAAATTATCATTTAACCAAGAATCAGTATTACCATCAGCATGAGTAGCATTAATAACATTACCATTTAGATCAAAAGATAATTCATAATCATCCCAATATATACCACTAGTAGTGCCATAATTACTAGTGCCTATTTTATGAATTGGGCCTTCACATAAAGCAATAATAAAAGCCATTGTTTTATTATCACTGCTTATGTCTGCAAATATAATAGATCCATGTATTTTATCTTGTCCATATACAACAGGAAGTTTATTAGCTGGATCTGAAGGTATCCTTTGTTTAACACCTGGGTCTGCTTGAGAGGGATTACCTTCATTACCTGGCATATCAGGGCCAAATAATTTTTGTGTAATATATGATACTGCAAGTGATAAAGCGAATCTAAGAATTGCTCCTTGAATTGTTTGTGCCGTTATTGCCCCTATAATAGGTGCTGCCGCTGCCATATATTATCTCCATTCGTAAGTTTTTTCAATTAATTTAAAATTTAACTTATCAAACTTAATATTTGTTCTATCATTAGCTAATTGAGCCATTAAGACTCTATCAATTTTATTGTTTTGTTTTAATTTTGTAAACTCATCTTTATACATTTTAAACATTCTATAAAATGCAGATGATGTTCTTTTATCTTTATGAACCCATGTAACAATTGTTACAAGTTCATTCATTGCAGTAAATACATTTCCGTTTATTAAACCCATAATGCATCCTATTATTTTATTATTATCTTTTGCAATAATAATTTTACCATTTTGCATACATAAATTTATTAAGGTTTCATAATATTGATCAGTTACAATTAAACCTTTTACATGAAAATCAGGAAATTCTTTTACTGCTTCAACTATTTCTTTTATACCATCTTTAATATCTTCTTTACTAGCTATTCTTATATTCATATTTATTCTCCATTAATCTTGCCCAAATTTAGGGTTAAAGTTTGCCATTGCAGCAACAAATTCCATTGATCTATCACCTGATGAAGTTTTTTTAAAAGAACTATCAGAAGTAAATCTGCCATTTGTACTACCTAATATAGTACCTAATATATTTTTACATTCTAAACTTATTTTAATTTTACCAAATTCTTGATTTTCTTCATCAACAGAATGTGAATATATTACACCTTTCCATTTTATATAAGCACCAGTATATGGATCAGAATTAGTTTCATTAACTGTATCAGAATCATCATTCATCCAACCTTGATAAATAGTTACTATACCTCCAATACCATTATATTTTTTTAAAACAGGTATTATTGTGTTAGGAACGCCATTTAATTCAACAGTTATTTGATTTGTTTTAACATCTTTAGTTTCTTCAACAGCAGTTAAATTTAAAATACCTGCACCAGGATAATAAGTTGCATAATTTACACCATTATGAAATTCTAATCTTTTAGAAGATGTGTTTAAATTCAAAGAATTTTTTTCATCACTATCTGGTTGTATTGATATAAATTGTATAGGATATCCGCCCTCAGATGCTGTATGCTGATTGCTAAGACTTCTAGCCATTATAGTACCTCCTGAAATTCAAATTTATCATATTTATATAAATTTTCTGTTTTATTTTTAGGTATAATAGTTACAGCAGGTTTTTTAGTTAACATTAATTTTAAATTAACATCAGGGCCAGTTTTAAC
>VMHT01058081.1_pt1 | contig 10017 bp, 11 predicted proteins | sample 4693611 | NCBI WGS metagenome assembly VMHT01 (sample SAMN12280063, study PRJNA550983) | marine metagenome | isolation source: seawater sampled from same location over 5 years 0.02-0.2 micron viral filtrate | place: USA: collected off the coast of southern California halfway between the port... ...
GAAAGCAGGCTTTCTGATTTGTGATCCCTCAAGGGGTCGAGAAAGCAATCCCGGATGCGCTGGCAAGGACGTCAGACACCGGCCAATCCAAAGGAACCATCCCATGTTCGCAGGAACCCTCACTCGCAATGTCGAGACCGCAGCCGCTCAGTACACCGGCATGATCCACTCGACGCGCTTTGACATCGCCATCCAGTTGGAGGCGCGGGCCAAGATGTCCGAACGCAGCCCGGATTTTGACGTGACGGCAGTCAACAAATCAGGCCGCAAGGTGCGCATCGGCACAGCCTGGAACGAGACCGGCAATACCAGCGGCAACCCCTACATCTCGATGCAGATCGATGTCGGCTTGGGTCCGTTCCGGGTCAACGCGGTGCAGACGAAAGAAGCGCGCGCGACCCAAAGCGGGGAGTTCGAGATCATCCCGCTGGTCTCGAACGGCCTGATGAAATCCGGCTCGATCTCGGGCGAGCTCACCGCCATGGACGCTGACAACGCCTTCACCGGCTACATCGCCAACATGATGTTCGATCTGGAGTTCATGCTGATTGAGAACAGCTACAAATCCGAGGAGACCCACCCGGATTACCGGATCGAGGTCAGCTCGCCCCGGGGCACACCGATCCGCGTCGGCTCGGCGTGGATGGCCAAAAGCAGCCGCACGGGCAATGACTACCTGTCGCTGCTGATCAACACGCCTGATGGCGACCTGCGCGTCAACGCCGTGCAGAACGAAGAGCAGCGCGGCGGGCAGACCTTCTCGATCATCCCGTTCATCGACAGAGGTGAGCAGCCGCAGGACGCAGGCGCGGGGCTGTCGCTGGTCGCCTAATCGGCGCGCGAGGGCGAGACGATCTGAACCCAAAGGGGAGCCGTGGGATCACGGTTCCCCTTTTTCCATATCTGTTTGCGTGAAGGACGCCACCCGCTTGCGATCTGGTGCAAATGCGATACAATAATATATTAACGCAAAATTGAGGGCGGGCGCGTGGCGGCTAGATCAGGGACGGTTCCATGGTTCGAGAGCTTTAATGTTGAGGCAGAGGTTGAAGATCTCCTCGCCCATATCGAGCGCTGCACCGGATTCGCGCTACCCGCCCGAAAGCGTGAAGTCATCTTGATCCATGAAAGGGCAAAGCTCGACAGGACAAGGCAGGCATATCTGGAGGCCAAGGCGGCGGGAAAGCCGGTGTCCACATCGCGGCGTGCGTATCTGACCGACCTGCAGGACACGATCTTCATGGCGATCCCGGAAGAGAACTTCGCGCGGATGCCGCTGAACGAGCAGGTTCTCAACGACCCGTCATTTTACGCGGACGCCATGCATAACGCCGCTGCGATTAGCGAGGATGAGCTTTTCATGGCGCTGTCCCCTTCGCTGAAAGACATGACGGTCCAAAACGCCCGGGCCTTCGTCTCGCAGCTCTGGCACGGCACGATTGACGGCAATGCCCGCAAATACGCCGAAGCCCTGAAGCGTCCCGAGCGTGAACCGCAGCCCTTTCGTCCGGGAAACACCGTGTAAGATCCGAGCCATTCTCTTGGCTTGAGCCGTACCGAGGTTGGCCGCCCCGAACTCCGTTGCAGGCGGCGGCATCCAGTGCAGCGCGCGAAAACCATTGAAGGCGCTGTGGTGACGTCTACTGTCGCCAACATGATGAACCGGGATCATATGCGCGTCTTCTTCCGGCGCACCGCGGCGCTTGCCGCCTTTGTCGCGCTGCTCTGGGCGGTTCAGGTTGTCAATTGGATCACCGGCTACGGCCTGAACCCGGCCTTCGGCCTGATCCCCAGGCACGGCAGCGGGTTAGATGGTGTCATCGCTATGCCCCTCCTGCATGGGAGCTTCTCGCACCTGATGGCCAATACGCCGCCGCTCCTGGTGATGGGTGGGCTGCTGTGGCAACAACCACGCGAGGCTTGCTGTCGGTGAATGCCGTGGTGATCGGCCTCGGCGGCGCTCTTGTCTGGCTGTTCGGAAGCTCCGCCATCCATATCGGAGCGTCAGGGCTGGTCTTCGGCTGGTTCGGCTTCCTCATCGCGCGCGGTCTTGTGGATCGCTCCCCGATCACGCTGGGCGCGGCACTGGTGGTCGGTGTCCTCTATGGCTCTATTCTCTGGGGCGTTCTTCCGGGCCAACCCGGCGTGTCGTGGGAGGCGCATCTCTTCGGCGCTATCGCGGGCGCGGGCGCTGCGTTCCTAATCCGGACGCATGTCCATGCGCCGCGCCTCGGCAGCGTCGATCTGGACTGAAGCCGTACACTCGGCCGATTCCGGCCGTTCGATGAGCGCAAAGTTCGCCGCAGCGCGGCTTGCTCGAAGCTGACGTTTGTTAGTCCGAAGATTACCGATAGACGCGCAAAAATTGCTAGAAAATGTCGGGGTCTTCAGGTCCGCAATCTCGGCCGTAGCCTTGCATACAGCTGCACTTGAGCATGGTGCTCCAGTTCGACTACCAGCGCGAAGTTTTGACGGATCTCCTGATCCATAGCCCAGCCACCCACGCAACGTACTACCAGATGATATTCACCGCCATATTGTGTTGTGTCGGCTGAGAACGATATCGAGGCGCTTTGGATTGTGTTTTTGTCGCGAGCGTTCTTCTTGGGCACCAGATCACAATCATATTTTCCCGCCATCTCTGGGGGATCCGTTCCCTCTCCCACCCGAGAGCGAAAATACTCGAAGACGTGATCGACCGGGCAGCCCCGAATAAGGCGAAAATTCATACGCGTGCCGATATACTCTGCGCGGGTTCTTTTCACCGGAGGATCATACGCCAGAGAAACCCGAATAGTGCGTTTTCCTCCTGTCTGAAACTCAATCGGTATTGGCAACCGATAGACTGCGAAATGGTCCAGTTCCAGACTGTCTTCCACGAAGTAAACAACGCGGTGATCATCCGAGTAGGCCGCACGCAAGGTGTCGACGAGGCCAATACCATGGACTCTTGAATGATCACGCGCATCAAGAGCCAACAGTCGTCGAGTGGAAGCCTCTGGAACAGTCGCGGAATTCGCCAGAAGCGCTTTGATCAGATTGGCTGATGCCCCGGGGAAACGTCTGACCAACTGCGCAGCCCTGTTCGCTAACATCGGTGCGGCGAAAGACGTGCCGCTTTTGCTTGTAAGCAATTGACGCAAGAAATCGTGGTTTGTTGTAATCAGGCCTGCCGTCGCCAGATGAGGGGCCGTCTGCAAACGCCTCGCCACGGCATCAAAAACCATTGTCCCGCCATAGTCGACGAAATCAGGTTTGGTCATGCCTCCGGCGCCTGGGCCAGTGCGCGTGAAAGGTGCAGGTTCATCTCGCTCGGTGATGGGCTGAATATGCGCATCAAATTCATGCTGAGGGCCAATGCCGTTTGCATGAGCCAATGCACCAACCGTCACGATGTTCGCGCCTCCAGCAGGTTCACATACACGGTTTGCGACTTCAAGGAGATAGCCCGGATATTGGGTCACGCCTTGCTCAACTGATGTACCGCCACGAGGGGGCCGGTTTCCCGCTGACACAAAGATCAGGACGTTCAACTCACGTGCCAACTCATCCAGCGTCGTTGCCCAAGGACCAACGCGTCCTTGCTCAAAGTTAGCCTTCGTGTCGCCGAGAGAGATCACGAATATCCGGCATCCATGACTTGCATTTAGGCTCTGGATCGTTTGTCTCATCTGGCTCGGCAGCGTCCGACGATCAAAAAACTTCCGCTCGTCCGTTACCACCTTTGCCGAGATAATTCTCGCCACACGTTGCAAAGAGGTTCCGTCGAGCTGCGACCTTAAATCACCAAGCGCGGCAACACCGGCCACTGCCGTCCCGTGTCCGGCAATATCTGCTTCACCGAGCTCGCTGGGAAAGGCCTCGCGCGCGACGATCGCATCCGCGAGGAATGGATGATCGTTCACGCCCGTATCCAACACAGCAATGATTGGCAGATCAGGGTCAAGAGGCGCAACGGGCGGAACATCATCTAGCGCGAACTGGACGATCTGATTGGCTTCGATGTCCGGCTCCGGTGGAAGGTCAATAAAAGCTACTTCAGGAACAGAAAAAATCGGTCTGATAGACTGCCCTGAAGCCTTGACCCGGATCATCGTGATAGATGGCCCAGAATAGTGGTCGTATAGCTCTCCACCCTGCTCCTCAATGAACGCGATGATTTCTTCTGCCTTTCGACGACGCGCAGCCTGCGTCCCGAACTCCCAAAGTTCGACATCGAGTATGTACTCTTGGCCGTCTTGAAGATCAGAAACCTCCGTAAAACCGGCTTCCTTGATCCTGATCCCGAGACGGTCGCGCGGCTCCAGTGTGCTAATACTACCGATACGGTTGATAAAACCGGAGTAGCTCGGATTCTTCTGACCTGCAGGTGTTGGTCCCTCATAGGCATCCAGCCTATTGCGAAAATCGCTCAGTTCATCTGTTGAAGAAAACAAGACGATATTGTTGTCATCGTCTGTATTTAACAACGTGAGTCCAAGCTGTTCCCAGTCTCCCTCCATGGCCAGTCCATGCATGTGGACTTTCAGAATCAGGGATGGATCGACAAATTGGGGAGGGCGGATGGCGCGTTGACGTGCGACCGCATCATCGGCTTCGCGCCGTATTTGCCCTCCGTGACCCTTTCCCGGCTTGGGCGCTGGACCGGGTCTGCCGTCTTTTCGGCGTGCAAAAGGCTCTTTCGCTCTGACCAGTTGCAGATGATCGTATTGTGCCAACAGTGGCCTCACTGGTTGTTCGATAATTTCCTTAATCGCATCCTGCGGCGTTCAGCGTAACGGATGGCATCACGAAAGTCTTTCTTTGAAATGCTTTTTCGGCGATCAAGAAGAGAAATTTTCTTGGCCTGGTTGCAAATTTTTTCAAGCTCGGCATAGGAATAATCAGCTAGGCTCTGAACGAAATCCTCTGCTTCGAACTCCGTTTCGGTGTTTTTCAGCGCATTGGTGAGATACCTGCGGACCATTGCTTCGTCGGGATGGTCAAACCATACTACTTCATCGAAGCGTCGCCATATGGCGGGATCAAGGTGAGCGTCCAGGTTAGTGGCGGCAATCAGAAAACCACCTGGCTGTATCTGATCGATGAAGATCAGAAGACTGTTGACCACGCGTCTCAGTTCACTGTGATCGTTGCCTTCTTCCCGCGACCGCGCAATCGCGTCAAATTCATCGAAAAAAAGTACGCATGGCTGGCGGCGTGCAAACTCAAAGGTCTTGCGAATATTGGTGGCAGTCTCGCCCAAAAATGAAGAGATGAGGCTGTCCAGTTTGACAAAGAAAAACGGCAATCCCAGCTGGCCGGCAAAAACCTCAGCACACAATGTCTTGCCCGTTCCAGGTGGCCCGCAGAACAGTAGTTTGGAACGCACGGGAAGCCCATGGCGCTTGATCGTTTCGGACTTTCGGAATTCATCCAGTAGCCCAGTGAAGAGCTCAATGTTGTCGTGAGTCAGGATAATGTCATCGGGCGTATGAACGGGTTCGATCCGCTGGATGAACTCTCCGGCCTCGTCTGGGAACGGCACCAAAGGAGAAAGACCCTTGGCTTGCGGGCGTGTCGTCAGTCCATCCAGTGCCTTGCGCAGTGACCGTGCTAGCACTCGGTTGTTCTTTTTTTCCTCTTCGGAGATGATCTGTTCGACAACACCACGGAATTCATCGTCGCGCCCGTAGCTCGACAACAGCTTTTTCATCAGTTCTCCGCGTGCCATGCAACCACCTGCTTTTCGTAAAATCGTAGCCGAGTATTGCGACGAGCGCTACCGAATTTGACGCTTGATTTGGATAAAGCCGGGTTGGCATGCCACGGGGTCGAGAAAGGCTGAGGGCGCATCAAATCAGTTCGAAATCTTACGGCAAACGTCCGGTTTTCTTGACCTGCTTCACTTTTTTCGCTGCCGCAGCGAACGTCCGCCCGCCCTTTAAGTCGAATGCCCGGACAAGCAATACCTATAGTCGGCAGCGGCGTCGCCCGCACATCAACCTTGGCCAGAGCCTTGCGGCCTCCCCAGCTCGGCTGCGCGTGTCGCAGGGGAGAACGGCCCTTCGGTCCGTCGCGCATTCGGCCATGCGGCCTCACCGCGGCGTCGTACCCGGCATCCCGGTTTGCCCGCCTCGCGAGCACGTCTCTCCCTGGCCGCTCCGCCGGATTGCGCTCTGGTCTGTTTTGGCCCGAGGCCAAAACGATCCCGCCGCTTCATCCGTCTCCCGCGTCTGGTCGGGCCGTTTGCCTGCTCGGGTCGGGCAAACCTACCGTCAAAACACACACACATGAGCGTGGAAGCATATCCTCCGGATGGCCCCCAAATCAGCCCGCGTCAAGGATCGCAAAACTTTTCGGCGAGGGCGGGGCCTGTGGCGCGGGGCGGTCCCGTGCGTGAGCGCGGGCCTGTGTCAGTTGCTGCGCTCGGAAAACTTTTGCGCCCGGCAAGCCGGCGGCTGCGCCGTCCCTGACCCGGGCAGATTCGGAAACCAGGCATTCGGCCATGCCACCACACTCACGTGGTGGCTCCACAACCGAATACTGGAGACCAGACATGGCTTACGACACTGCAAACACTTACGAGACCATCGAGCTTTTCGGACTGACCGAAAAGGACGCACAGCTGCCGATCCCGGAAGATCACATCCTGACCGACCGCATCATCCGCGAGAGCTTCGAGGCTTTGCTCGGTCAGCTGCGCGGGACCGGGCTTGAAGCAGAGATCGAACCGCTGGCCCATGGGCTCGCGACGATCCTGCAGCGGCGCAAGGTGGCGCTTGGCAAGGAGGTCGACCGCACCGCCGACAAGATCGGTGCGCTGGCAAAATCCCACGACGGGTCGGAGATCGCCGAGACCGCACTCGAAGAGGCGCAGGCGCGCTTTCTGCAGCTGCGCGAGATCGTCGGCGCGATCGAGGTGATGAGCGAGGCCGCAGCGGAATGCTACGAGATCGAAACGGGCCACGCCTTCATCCCGGCAGCCGGGTCGCGGGCGAGCGTCCGGGCGCAAGAGACCGGGGCGGTCTTCGAGGCCCGGCAGCTCCTCGAGCAGCATGATCGTGAAACCGCCGAGAAGTCGAAAGTCGAGGGGGTGCCCCTGATCGTCTCGGGCGCCACCGACTGGACCGATGTCGATGTGATCTTCAACACGCTCGACAAGGTTCGCGACCGGATCAAGCAGAACCGCAATCAGGAGATCTTCCTCTGCCACAAGGGTGGCAAGCACGGTGCGGAGATGATTGCGGCCCGGTGGGCCCGAGCACGCGGGGTCGCGCAAGCGCGCTTCGATCCGCGCTGGTCCGCGCACGGGCGGGCGGCACCGTTCAAGTGCAACGACGAGATGCTGGACGACAAGTTCGCGGCGACGGGGGTTGTTCTCTTCGGTGGCAACGGGGTCGCGCTGAACCTCGGGCAGAAAGCGGAAACGAAAGGCCTGACGGTCATGCGGGTTGCGGACCCGGCGAAGAATACTGCGCAAGATTGAAGAGAGGGGGTCGCGCTTGGCGCGGCCCTTTCGTCATGTCTCATGGCGCGTGCGATTGGTCATGCGTGATCGGCAGTCTGCGGCGGCCAGCACCGTTATCCCTCTACCCGGTCCGACAGTGTTCGGTCCATCCGCATCGGCATCGGTACGGGCTCGGGATGGAGCGCCCCTCACGCACGTCGTCAGCAGCGCAAGACCGAGGGGTGGAAACGTCGCACATGAGGCTGAGACCTGCACAACCCTCGGGGGGTGTTTCGGAACATCGCATCCACGCGGGCGGGCTCCATCAGCACCCCGGCCAGGATCGGCGAGACGAGGACGCGGAGGATGGCGCCAACGTGATGGCAAGGATCATCCGGATCACTCCTTTTTGCTCATAGATGTGGATCGCACGGGGTCGGCCCAATCGTGCCCTCAGCTCACGCTTCGGCAAGCACAAATACGGCTTCCACGGCAGGGCCGCGGACCCTCCGCATTTGCACTTGCGACCGGGCCTCTTGCCCCCGTGCCGGGTGATCCCCATCGCAACAAGGAGTAACCCAAATGACCAACCACTACGTCGCCACCGTCCCAGTCAAGTTCACCGACACCGATGGCCAGGAGCGCACCCGTTTTCAGCGCGTGGGTGCGATGTTCCGCAACACCCGCAACGGGGACGGCTCGGAGTTCTTCAGCCTCAAGCTCGACTTCCCCGTCGCGGTCTCGGAGCTGGTGATGTTCCCGCCGAGCGCGAAGGATCCCCAGGACTGAATCCTCTGACGAGGATGGGCCGCCCCAAGATGATCTTGGGGCGGCCCGATCCCTGTTCCAGGGATGCCGTCACCGGCGCGGGTGATCGCCTACAGCGACCTACTCTTGGTGCCGGTATCCTCGCGCTCAAAGGACGCACTCCCCCCGGAATGATCATGCCGCGACAGACCGGCCAGTCAGCCTCAAGGGGGCCATCCACAAAAACCTATCGGCCAGGGCCTCCCGGTTTTTGCGGCAGAGATTTGGCGGAGCCAAATCTGGCCCTCCTTGACCCTGCCTTTCCGCCCTGTCGGTGGGGTTTGCGCCCGCCCGCGGTTCCGTCCGAACACGCATGTGTTCGGCCAGACCCTCGGGCGGGGCTGGCGGACGGGACCCCTAGGGCAGGTGGGTCGCCCGGTGGTGAGGGCGGCAGAGCCGCTTCCCCCGCGGCCCGCGGGGGAAGCGGACACCAAGGCTGCCTGAGACTGAAGGCAACGTAAGTATATAATTGACAGCTTGGTATATTATCGTAAGGTGGAAGCAGCCTTGGTGGAAGGTGGCAGGAAATAGGGGGTCTTTCTTCGCATGTCGCGCTCAAAACGTCTCACAGATGCGGACCGCATGGAGATCGTTCGCGAAGCTGCGGAAGGCGTTTCCACTTCAGTGCTAGCGGAACGGTTTGGCGTGTCGGTGCGGGCGATTCAGTACACGCTCAAAGCTGATGCCGAGCGACAGACGGATGCCGCAATTCCGGTCTCAGCGGTCAGTGTGAAGGTCACGGCTGCGGAGCTTGCGGCGCTCGACGAGGTGTTGGCGAAGGCGGGGATCGAGAGCCGGGCCGAGGGCCTGCGGCGGCTGATCCAGGCGGCGGGTGGGGTGTTCGTTCCGGACGCTCAATTGGCGGCCGAGATGGCGCGCACCCGCGCCTCGCTGCACGAGGTCGGCAATGGGGTTGCGCAGATCGCCAAGCAGATGACGCTGGCCAATCGGCAAGGGCAGGGGGCTGGCCCGGAGTTTTCGGAACTGCGGCTTGCGCAGATGCGCGGGTTGGCGCGGTTCATCCTCGATTCCGCCGACGAGATCGATCTGCTCCTGCGGCGTCGGCGCGACGCGATGCAGCTCGAGGCCAGTGCCGCGCTAAGGGAGTTTGCCCATGCGGCTGAATGATGCGGTGGACGCTGTCACAGGCGAGGTCTTCCGGGACGGCTGGAGCCGGATCCGGGGCTCGATGCAGGGGCTGCATGTCGCCAAGCAGAGCCAGCTTGTGCGCGCGGCTGCAGGGCACCGGCCAGCGGTCTTCAAGGCGATCCGGGGCGGCGGCACGCATACCAAATCGCAGCTTGCAAACCAGCTTGATTATCTGACCACAAAGTCCACCCATATCGTGGACTCGAGTGGGTTCCTGGATGGCAAGGCAAAGCTTGAGGCAAAGGACATCAAGGATCTGACCGAGCGCTTTGCCAAGCGGTGGGATGCAGGCTTCAAACCCAAGCTTGGCCAGACCACGCACATGCTCATGTCCTTCCCCATCGGCACGCGGGGCGAGGATGTGCGTGACATCGCGACGGATGTGGCCGAGCGGTTCTTCCAGAGTGACGCGGGGCATTTCGACTACATCATCGCGGTGCATGAAGACCGCGATCACCCGCATGCGCATCTGGTGCTGAACCGCCGTTCGCAGGAAGGCGAGTTCTTTTTCCTCGGGCGCAACCATCGCTTCAACTATGACGACTTCCGCCTCGGCATGGTCGAGGAGGCGGAGAAGTACGGCGTGCGCCTGGAGGCCACGCGCCGCGTCGATCGCGGGGTTGTGCATTACC
>VMHT01000170.1_pt1 | contig 10016 bp, 9 predicted proteins | sample 4693611 | NCBI WGS metagenome assembly VMHT01 (sample SAMN12280063, study PRJNA550983) | marine metagenome | isolation source: seawater sampled from same location over 5 years 0.02-0.2 micron viral filtrate | place: USA: collected off the coast of southern California halfway between the port... ...
GGATATGGTCCTTTAATGTTTTACCAAAAAGTATTAACTCAAGCAGAGATTACACAAAATTATAACGCATTAAAATATAGATTCCAATAATGGCAACAAGTTACGGAAATAGAAGTATAATAACAGATAGTTTAGTATATAGTATTGACACAGTTAATCCTCAATCATATCCTGGAAGTGGTGCAATCGTATATAATACAGTAGGTACTTTACAAGGCAGTAGTACATTTCAAAATAGTTCAAATAATTCAAGTGCTCCTACTTCAGATGCTATTAGTTGGGATTTTGCGGGTAGTAAACATATAAGAGTACTCCCTGCTGATTTATTTGAAACAGGAACAGATGATATGAGTTGGAGTTGTTGGTTTAAGAGTGATGAGAATCCTACAGATGCTTTAGGTTCATATTTATATTCTACTACAGATACGACTATGTCTAATTGGCAAAGACTATACATACTTACAACAGGAGTTTTAAAATGGAACACTGATGATGGTCTTAATCCATTATCAACAATAACGGGTGAAACAGATGTATGTGATGGAGAATGGCATAATGCTGTAGTAAGTACTTCATGGGATGGGTCAAACCATACCCAAAAAATGTATCTAGATGGTGCACAAGAAGGATCAACAGATACTAATGTAAATGCTTCAATTAATGATAATGGAGCTATATGGATTGGAGGTTTACGGCCTTCAGGTAATATAAATAATACGGTTCGTGTTCCATGGATAGGAAGTTTAGGAAATTTTTCAGTATATAGAAAAGAATTATCCTTATCAGAAATTCAACAAAACTACAACGCACTAAAATCAAGATTCGAATAATGGGAGTACATGGAGGACCAAACATAGTAACAGATGGGTTAACACATTGCATTGATGCTGCTAATGCTCAATCTTATATTAGTAGTAGTTCTACTGTATCTAATATGTTAAATATTGTTCAAACAGGAAGTTTTACTAATGATGTGGGAGCTACTAACAGTGGAGGTGAATCTGCTTTTGTATTTGGGTTAGATGGAGTAGATGATAATATCGAATTTAATAGTAGATTTGCTGAATCAGATATTCAAACTGATATTACTATTAATATTTGGTTCAAAACCACCGGTGGTGGTAGTAGTGGAATTCATGGATTAATAAACGAAATAGCAGTTCAAACTCCCGGAAGATCCAGAATCTTAGTAAATGATGCAGGAACTATAGTATACTATACTATAGGTGGTGCTCAATCTAACGTTAATGTAAGTCCTGCTATATCTAGTAATGTTTGGAATAATTTAACTCTTACTAAGGACAATACGGTTGGTGCTAAACTTTATATTAATTCTTCTCTTGTATACACCAATAGTGGTGATACAGGTGTTGTTAGGGGTACTCATACATCAGCGTTTACCGGCACTGTATTAGGGATAGGAGCTGAATCTGTATATTATATGAATGGAGAAATATCAAATGTTATGGTATATAATAGGTTATTATCAGAAGGAGAAGTTCTACAAAACTACAACGCACTTAAAGGAAGATTTGGATTATAAAAAACAATACATTATATTAATACCTTAACATAAACTACTAATATTTATAAACATGGCAAAAGAGACCAAAACTCAAGTTTTATCAAAAGAAGAAGTTGAAAATTTAACTTCGTTACAAAAACAACAAAATGATTTAATCTATGGATTAGGTCAAGTAGAATACCAATTAACATATTTTACTAAACAAAAGAATTTAATACAACAACAGTTAGAAGCTCTAGAGAGTAATCAAACTACAACTGCTCAAGAAATAGAAAAAAAATATGGGCAAGGAACAGTAAATTTAGAAAGCGGCGAATTTATTAAAGCTTAGTCGCATTTTTAAGAGCTTCTGTAATATTTATAACAAAATTAATTCATTAAAAAATGGCAGAAGTACTTTTATCACCAGGCGTATTAGCAAGAGAAAATGATAACACATTTATCTCGGCACAACCCATACAAGCTGGAGCAGCAATTTTAGGTCCTACAGTAAAAGGACCAGTAGGTTTACCAACACTTGTTAGCTCTTTTTCAGATTTTAAAAATAAATTTGGATGTATAGTAGAAAGTGGTAGTGCACAATATACTTATTTTACCTCAATATCGGTATATAATTATTTCCAACAAGGAGGAGATTCATTATTAGTAACTAGAGTAGTAAGTGGTTCTTATACCCCTGCTACAAGTACAACAATTTTAAATAGTGTAAGTGTTACCGGAGGGGCTAAAGCTACTGGTAGTGCAACTTTAGCAGCTGCTTTTGCTGATGGAGAAGAAGCTAGAATTATACATAGTGGTGTTACACATAGATTTGTTGCCTCAGGAAACCCAATCCCAGAAGATGATGCAGATGGAAATTTATATTTCTTTTCTACGGGTTCTGATGCCACGGGTACTGCAGCTAATTTAAGAGATGAAATTAATTCAAATATTTCTTCTTTATTCTCAGCCTCAAGTGCAGGAGCTGTATTAGGATTATCAGGATCTGCAGTAGGAACTGCTTTTAATGGATCTACATTATCTACAGGATCTGCTTCTAGTTTTTCTACTCAAATTACATTAGAAGGAGGAGTTGCTGGAACTGGAACAACAAATGCATTTACTTTAGAAACATTAACTGAGGGTGCTATAGCAAATAGTATATCCCCAGAAGGAACTAATAACACTTTATCAAGTGGTAGTATAGATAATATACGATGGGAAATAGTTAACCCTAATACTGCTACAGGAACTTTTAATTTATTAATAAGACAAGGTAATGATAATATTAATCAGAAAAATATTTTAGAAACTTGGACAGATTTATCATTAGATCCTAATTCAAATAATTATATTGAAAAAGTAATAGGTAACTCTAAACAAACAGTTGCTTCTGATAATGGAGAATTTTATATTAAAAATGAAGGAACTTATAATACCTTAAGTAAATATGTAAGAGTAAAATCTGTAAATTCAAAAACATTAAATTATTTTGATAATAATGGAACCGCAAAATCTGAATTTATTAGTTCTATACCATCAGCAGGTTCTGGTTCATTTGAAAATGCTACAGGTACTCCATTTGTAGGTAGAGCTGCTAATTTTTATGAAAATATAGATGGTACTGATACTCAAGGATTAGTAGCAGATAATTATACTACTTCATTAAACCTATTAGCTAATAAAGATTTATTTCAATATAATATTATTGTTGCCCCAGGTTTAACAAGACAAAGTCACGCCTCACCTTTAACAGTTATGGTAAATAATTCTGTAACTAGAGGAGATAATTTATCTATTATAGATTTAAGAAATTGGGGTTCAGGAATTAGTTCAGTTACAGCAGGAGCTGCAGCTGTTGATTCATCATATGCAGCTACATATTGGCCTTGGCTACAAACAATTGATCCTAATACAAACCAACAAGTTTGGGTACCAGCTTCAACAATGATGCCAGGTGTATTTGCTTTTAATGATTCTTCTTCTGAAACATGGTTTGCACCAGCTGGATTAAATAGAGGTGGGTTATCAACTGTATTAAGAGCTGAAAGAAATTTAACCAATGGTAATAGAAATGATTTATATGGAGCTAATGTAAATCCAATAGCTACATTCCCAAACACAGGAGTAGTAGTATTTGGTCAGAAAACATTACAGAAAAAAGCAAGTTCTTTAGATAGAGTAAATGTTAGAAGATTATTAATTTCTCTTAAGAGTTATATTTCTCAAATAGCAGATAATTTAGTATTTGAACAAAATACTGCAGCTACAAGAAATAACTTTTTAGCACAAGTTAATCCATATATGGAAAGTGTTCAACAAAGACAAGGATTATATGCTTTTAAAGTAGTAATGGATGATAGTAACAACACACCAGATGTTATAGATAGAAATCAATTAGTAGGTCAAATATATATCCAACCAACTAGAACAGCTGAATTTATATACTTAGATTTCAACATTCAACCAACAGGGGCTAGTTTTGATGGTGCCGGTGGTGGTGGAGCAAGCTATTAAAAAATTAAAGAATTAGATATTTATAATAAGAAATAAACAATAAAAAAAATGGGAGTAGTAGATTCAAACAATATATTTTTCACCGCTTTTGAACCTAAGCAAGCTAATAGGTTTATCCTATACATGGATGGGATGCCTAGCTATATGGTAAAGGGTGTTAGTGCTATAACATTAAACCAAGGTATAGTAACATTAAACCATATGAACGTTGAAAGAAAGGTTAAAGGTAAATCAACTTGGCAAGATGTTACAATGACCCTATTTGACCCAGTTACTCCTTCAGGAGCTCAGGCAGTTATGGAATGGGTAAGATTACACCATGAATCTGTAACAGGTAGAGATGGTTATTCTGATTTTTATAAGAAAAATTTAACTTTAAATGCTTTAGGTCCTGTAGGAGACAAAGTTTCAGAATGGATTTTAAAAGGTGCCTTTATAACATCAACTAATTTTGGAGAATATAATTGGGATACCGTAGATACAGCTATAAATATACAAATTACAGTAGCAATAGATTATGCAGTGTTAAATTATTAAAAAATTTTTAAAATTTTATTGAGAGGAGCTTGGCTATGTCAAGCTCCTTTTTTATATTGGTATTTATAACAAAATTAAGTTATTTTAAATAAAAGATTATGAGCGAATTTAAATTCCCTACTGAAGAAGTAGAATTACCATCAAAAGGCTTAATATACTCTAAAGACAATCCTTTATCTGAAGGAAAAATAGAAATGAAGTATATGACTGCTAAAGAAGAAGATATTTTAACAAACCAAAATTACATTAAACAAGGAGTTGTAATAGATAAATTATTAAAATCTTTAATTATTACTAAAATTAATTATGATGACTTAATAGTAGGAGATAAAAATGCTATTTTAATAGCTGCTCGTATTCTTGGATATGGAAAAGATTATGAATTCCAATATAAAGGAGAAAATGTAAGTGTTGATTTAACTGAATTACAAACTAGATATTTAGATGAGTCTAAAATGATAGAAGATAAAAATGAATTTTCATATACATTACCTCATACTAATACTCCTATTACTTATAGGATACTAACTACAAGAGATGAAAAGAAAGTAGAAGCTGAAATAAAAGGATTAAAAAAGATTGATAAACAATCTTCTCCTGAGTTATCAACAAGATTAAAATATATAATTACTTCTGTTAATGGAGATGCAGAGAATAAAACTATAAGAGAATTTGTAGATAACTATATGCTAGCTAGGGATTCTAGAGCATTTAGAGAACATATTAAACAAACCCAACCGGATATCCCAATGGTATTTGATTTTGTGGGTGAAAATGGTGTAGAGGAGGATGCTGTCGTTCCTATGACAGCCGGGTTTCTTTGGCCTGACGCTGGAGTATAGAAAGGGTTTATTTACTTCTATACATAATTTAGTTTTTCATGGTAATGGTGGATATGATTTCCATACAGTTTATAATATGCCTATATGGTTAAGAAACTTTACAATCAACCAAATACTTGAATATAAAAAAGAAGAAAAGAAAGCAATAGATGGTGCTTCTAAAGGTAATAATTCTACTTCTGCTAATGTAGGGGAACCTGTTCCTGACCATATGAAAAAAATATTTCAACAAACCCAACCACCATCAAAATTTACAACACGAAGGTCTAAAAAATAGTGTTTTTTAGTATTTATAATAAACACATTTTAAATGGCAATAGATTCTGAAAAATTAAAAGAAATAAAAAGGCTTCTAGGTGAGATTGATAAGTCTTACTCATCAATGGGTCAAAAAAATCCTTTTGAATTTGATGTAAATAAAGTTCAAAACGCAGATCAGGCTATAAAAGATTTAGAAAACACTCTAGATGCTGTTGAAGCTAAAGCACGAACTATAAATGGTTCATTTGGTGATTTAGTAGATATACTTCAAGCTGTATCAGGAGAATTAAAAGGTCAGGATAAAATATTAAAGGATGCTCAAAATGGCCTAAAAAGTAATCTTAAAATTTTAACGGATCAAGTTCAAAAATTAAAATTTGAAGAGCAAGGATATGGTATAGAATCTGAAAAGAATGTCAGAATTATGCTTAAAAAAGCTCAACAAGCTAAAAACTTTGCTTTGGAAAATGCTAAACTTCTTACAAAAGAATTAGATGTTGTAGTAAAAGAAGGAAAAGTTTTAGATAGAAAAACGGGACAATTAGCAAAAATTACGGATGCCCAAAAAGCAGCAGTACTAATTGCTGATGAAGAAGCAAAATTACTGCAAGATTCAGTAGATAAAATACAAGCAAGAGTAGCTTTAGAAGACCAATTTAATGCAAAATTATTATTCTCAGTTAAACTTGCAGGTGGGTTTGATAAAGCTTTACAAAAAGCTGGACTTCCCGCTTTAGGAATAGCTGATGCTATAGAAAAAACTCGAGAAGAATTTATAGCATCTAATGTTGAAAGTGATAAGGCGGGACAAAAATATTTTGTATTAGTAGGCTTAATTAAAAATTTAGGAAAAAACTTTTTAGAAGCTTTAAGTTTTCAAAATATGCTACAATTAGGTGTAGCAACTTTATTTAAAACTTTAGTAGATATAGATAAAGCTTCAGGGGAATTTGCTAAAAATAATGGAATATCTTATAGAGAATCTGTTAGGTTAAGGGATGAAATGAGTAAAGTAGCTGAAAATCTTAGAAATATTAATATTAGTTCTAAAGATTTAATGGAATCTCAAGAAAATCTAAACAAAATATTTGGATCTAGTGTAGTATTCTCAGATAAAATGACATCAGATTTTGCAGAACTAACAAAACTAACAAAAATGTCTGCTGAAACAGCTGAAATTTTTGCTAAAGAAGCTTTTAATACTGGAAAAGGTGCAAAAACACTAACTAATGAATTTAATCTTCAAGCATTTGAATTAAATAGACAAAAAGGTTTACAAATGAGTGCTAAACAGATTCAGGATGCTATAGGTAAATCTTCAAAATCCCTGCAGTTAACTTTTAAAGGAAATTCAAAGGAATTAGCTAATCAAGTAACATCTGCAAGAGCATTAGGTACTACTTTAGATGGGGTAGAAAGAATATCTCAGTCATTATTAGAGTTTGAAAGTAGTATAGCTTCAGAATTAAAAGCAGAATTACTATTAGGAAAAGAAATTAATTTAGAAAGAGCTAGAGCAGCAGCTTTACAAGGAGATTCAGCTAAAGTAGCAGAAGAAGTTATGAAAAATTCTGCTATAATGAATGCTTTTGAAACTAAAAATGTTATAGCTCAAAAAGCAGCAGCTGAATCTTTAGGTATGAGTAGGGAAGAATTAGCTAACATGATTAATGAACAACAAAAACTCCAAATAGTTAGAGATCAAGGAAATGAAAGTATGGAAGCTGCACAAAAAAAATATAATGATTTAAGAAATGAAGGATTAACAGCTGAACAAGCTGCTTTAGAAGTAGGTGATGAATCTCTTCAAAATCAATTAGAAAGTGCAAGTTTAGCAGAAAGGTTTGAAGCTGTTATGATGAGAGTTCAAGAAATTTTTATCCAATTAGCAACACCTATTTTAGAAGCTATAGATGGGATGAATGGTATGGAAAATGCTGCCCAAAGAATAGCTAGTATTATTAAAAAAATGGTTGGTTATTATGTAGCTATTCAAGGAGCTATGTTTGCTATGAAAACAATGCAAAGTGCTATTATAGCACATGAAACTAGAAAATTAGCTTTAAATGTCGCTCAAGCAGGAGCAGCTTCAGTTACAGCATCAGCATCAACCATTGGTTTAGGTGCTATAGCTGTTATCGCTGGGGCCGCTTCCATAATGGCTGCTGTTAGTACTTACATGATGGATGATGGTATAATTCCTGGAGGAAAAAGTGGGTATGGTGATAGAGTTTTATTAGGACCAGAAGGCATGATATCATTTAATAATAAAGATACTATTGTAGCGGGAACAAATTTATTTGCTGATGATGTAGTATCTCAACCCCAAGGAGCTATTAATATGGATACGGGTAATAATAAAATGGTTGAAAAAATGGATAAATTAATTGAAAAAACTCAACAGTTGATATCAGTAACAGAAAGGGAAAAAGCTGTTAGACTAGAAGATGGAAGTTTAATAGGACAATTAATTAGTTACCAAGGTCGTAGACTTCAATAATTTTAAATATTTATAAACAAACAATAAAAACACATAATCATGGGATTAAAAGATAAATTAACAACACAAGGTTCTCCCTTATCAAAAGCAAATGGAGCAACCCCACCTACACCAATAGGAGCAACAGATCAATCACCATTGCAAAATACTTATTCTATCAATGGTAATCCTAATGTTCCTAATAAACCATCACCATCACAGTTAGATTTAAATGGAATAACACCTACAACACCTAATAGAGATGGAGGGTATACTCCAATTAATAATACATTTCAAAATGGAACATATGTAAATAGTGCTCCAGTTGAAGGTGTAGGTAGAATATGATAAATGAGTTTTTTAGTAAATTTAAAAACTGATTTAAAATCTCTAAAGTATAGTAAAGATAGACCTGAAGCTGGATATAGTGGGCAACCCTTTATTCAAAAAGAAATTCCATCAGATACTAGTACTTTCTCAGGAGAAAATGACTTTCTTGTAAGAGGAGGTTTGCAATTACCTAAAATAGTTGTAGATGATTTAGAAAGATTAGGTAGATATTTTATAGATACAAAATCTCCTAAGGGTCTTTTATTTACAGCTAAACAAAATTTACTTTCTAGAACAGCAGTAAAAACTCAAGCTAGCGGTAAAATATTAAATGCCGGTGTTTATACTCCCTTATCTACTTTAGCTCAGGCAGGAGTTAGTGCTGCAGGTTTTCATTTAAAAAAACAAGGATTAAATCCTCTTCAAGGGGTTACAACATATTCTGATGTAGCTAGAGAAGTTATAGGTGAAGAAACATCTAATCCCATAGGTTTAAGTAATAGGTTAGTATTATTAAAAAATAACAAAATATCAGGTTTAACCTATGATTTTATTCAACAACAAAAATTTTCAAATACCGGTATAAATTTTAATAATAGTGAAGAAATATTAAAATATGGAGGAGGGCCTACTTCACCACTTCCTGGAATAGGAAAAACAAGAATACCTTTTGCCTTAGGCAATACTGGGGCTCCTGTAAGAACATCCCAAGGAGAAAAAATACTAGGAATAGGTAATTTTAATGATAAAAATTTTACTACTTTACCTTCCTCAGAAATTTTTAATTTTAGTAATGAATTAGAATTAAGGGGAAATAATTTTTTAGTTGATTTTAGAAAACCTATTTTAGAAGAAGTTTTAGGTAATACCGAAAATCTTAATAATAGTAATCCTAAAAACTCATCTACTATAATGAGTATAGCTCCTTCGTATAATCCTGCAAATAGAAAAACCTTAGATAATAATACAGGTACTTCTAGAGTAAATTATACTTCACCAGGAGCAAGAGGAAACATTATAAATTATTCCTTAGGTAAAAGAGATGTAGATGGTAAAGTTGTAACAGTAGATAAAATTAATGCATATCCTATATATGATTCAACTTCTCCTAGACTTGAACCCGAAACAAATGATTTAATTGATTTTATGATAGGAGTAATAGATCCCTATAGTAAAGAAGATGGTCAAAATGAATTTAAAAAACAATTTTTACATTTTAGAGCTTATATAGATAGTTTTAGTGATGCTTATGGTGGAAAATGGGGTTCAACTAGATACATGGGAAGACCTGAGGAAATTTTTAATTATCAGGGTTTTACAAGAAAAATTAATTTATCTTTTACAGTAGCAGCCCAATCAAAACCTGAATTAATAAAGCAATATAAAAAATTAAATTTTTTAGCTTCATCATTAGCTCCTTCTTTTTCAAAAAGAGGTTATATGAGTGGTACTTTAATTAATTTAACTATAGGAGGTTGGTGTTCTAATTTAACTGGGTTTGTTGATGGTTTAACTTTAAGTGTCCCACAAGAATCTCCTTGGGAAA
>VMHT01048035.1_pt1 | contig 10016 bp, 6 predicted proteins | sample 4693611 | NCBI WGS metagenome assembly VMHT01 (sample SAMN12280063, study PRJNA550983) | marine metagenome | isolation source: seawater sampled from same location over 5 years 0.02-0.2 micron viral filtrate | place: USA: collected off the coast of southern California halfway between the port... ...
CGCGCCGATGCGCGCGCCCCTCGCGCTCTCCCTCGCGCTCCTCGCGCTCGTCGCCGCGCGCGTCGACGCCGCGTCGTCGGATCGCGCCGCGCCGACAGCGCTCCCGACGGCGACGCTCGATGATTTACTCCGCGCCCGCGCCGACGACGTCGTTCGATCGGCGTTCATCGGCGCGAACGCCCCGGGAGCGATGGTCGTGCGCGAGATCGGCGCGACGTACGCCGAGGCGCGACGACGAGGGCTGGACGCGTTCGCGGCGTGCGCGAGACGAAGCGGCGGACGAGGGAAGACGCTCGGACGAAGCGAGGGATGGGAAAAGGCGCACGATGGCGCCGTGCGAACGACGATCGCGAGCTTGGCGAAGGAAAGGCTGAAAATGGACGTCGATGACGATTGCGGGGGGTCGGCGGTGATGCGGGGAGACTTGGAGATTGTTCGAGACGGGGCGGACGCGGCGGCGCGCGCGGCGCTGGGGCGGTTGGACGCGGCGTTTCATAACGCCACGCGCGGGTTCTTTGAGCGGAGCGCGCGATCGGATATGAGTTTGGATAACTTTCACGCGTACGGGGCGCCGAACGTCGGGCGCGCGGAGGGTGAGATTGAGGAGGAATTGGATGTCGAAGGGAAGCACGCGCACACGGACGTCGGCGTCGCAATCGTGATGACGCCCGCGTTGCTTCGCGGGGAGAAACCCGGGACGGGCGGATCTAGAGGCTTATTTATCGGTGATATCGAACCGGACGTGCCGGACGACGGGATGATCGTCATGTTAGGCGAGGCTGCGCGGGCGTGGGTGCCGGGATTGAGCGCGGAGTTGCGAAGTTTGATTAAAGTGCCCACGCACACGATGCGCCTCACGGGCGAGCGTGCGTGGTTCGGTAGAATGGTTCTTCCGGAATCCTCGCTCGCGCATCCTGAGGGTGAAATGACTTTTGGCGCCTGGCACGCCGGCGCGATCGAAGCGGCGATGGAATCGAATGACAGAGCGGAGAACGAGCGTTGGGCCGCCGTCGCGTGCCCGTCGCCGGCGGTGGACGAGTCCGGTTTGGCCACGTCGCGCAGACGTATTCTATCCGATGACAACACGTGCCCGGCGGGCAAAATTTATTGTTGGCTCACGTGCGTCGACGCCCCCGCGGCGTGCGCAGATACGAGTAGCGCCAGCCATGCGGTGTGCATCGACACCGCGACTGGGAACCCGTGGGTGAACGCGGCGGGCAATCACTGTGGCACGTGCGCGGCGCAGTGCCCTGGGTCAAATATCACCGCACCGACGGGAATGTGTAACACGCGCATTGCGCCGACGACGATGTACATGGATGGCTTCAAGCTCAACGGCGGCGGCGCTTCGCAGCCCTGCGTGGCGCTTTTGTTCAAAAGCTGGTCATTGCACACCCCCGCGTTGCTCGCGCTCGGCTTCTTCGCCACCGTCGCGATGGGGATGTCCATCGAGGCCTTAGCGTCACTTCGACGCAACTTACAAAATCCCGGCTTCTGCAACTGCCACAACATCCCCACCTCCAAATCGCGCGCGTACGCCGTCGCGCTGTACGCCGTACAAATCACCCTCGGTTATCTCTTAATGCTCGTCTCCATGACGTACCATTTCGTCCTCTTCTCCGCCGTCATCGTCGGTCTCCTCATCGGCCACATCGTCTTCGGCGCCAAGGCCCCAGTCGCCGCCAACACCACCGCGTGCTGTTCTTTCGCCTCTCCCAGCGACAAGCAAGACTGTCCCGGCTGCGCGCCGACGCCCGGCGTCGACGCCGACCCGCTCCCTTCGTGTTGCGCCGCGCGCGCCGCCGAGTCGCGCGGCTCGCCCGCGAGTTCCGACGGCGGCGACGCCCTTCGCACGCCCTTGACTCGTCTCCGCCGCGTCCTCACGGGCGTCGCCAGCAACGTGTAATTCGACCCTCTCTCGAGCGCGCGCGCCGAAAAAAACGCACCACCCTCAACGCGCTAGGTCAGCGCCGGTCGCCAATCGTCACTCCTCGGCGCGCGCTCGCGGGCCTCTCGGCCGTCGACGCGCTCGTCGCGCGCGCGGGCGGCGCGCGGGCGGCGGCGACGTCATGACCGACGTGTTCCCGCGCGCGCACGACGCGCGCGGGAGCGAAAACGACGAGGTGCGACGCGGCGAGAGACGCGCGACGCGTTCGCGATGGCGATGGGAAAACGCGTGACGACGACGTTCGCGAGCGGTGAAGGGCGCGAAAGGCGCGCGAACGCGCGGAAAACGCGCGAAAACGAAGAAGGGGGGACTCTCGCGCGATGCGCGCGCGACGGGGAGGCGGCGAGGCCGGCGCGCGGGCGCGACGTGGATTTTGAGTGAATGCGCGGACTGACGAACGCGCGCGAGCGAACAGGCGCCGGCGATGCCGATGCCGAAGAGACGGATTCAAGCGCGCTACCGACGATCTGGCGCGTCTTTTTCGGTGCAAGATCGTGATTTAGTCGCGGCGCTGGAGAATATTAAGAATACGCGCGCGACCGCGTCGTACGGGAACGCGAACGCGTACTCGAGCGCGACGGCGAGCGGCGTGCACGCGGACGTGCCGACGGCGCTCGGGGTGTACGTCAAGGGCTTGGCGCATACCGTCGGGTTTAAGGATTCGCTGCAGAATGAACCGGATGCTGAAGAAGTGCCGGTGCCGGAGCAGCCGAAGACGCTGACGCTCGAGCACGTGTACGACGCGTTCACGGTGGAGACCATCCCGTCGCGAAGGCTGGTCGACGTGCACGCGCGCGCCGCGGAGCTCGTCGAAAAGCATTCTCTCGAGGAAAACTTTTGCATCGTCGACTTGGCCACGGTGAAGGCGCTTTACGATTACCACAAAGCGAAGCTTCCGCGTGTGCGGCCGCATTTCGCCGTCAAGTGCTTGCCCGACCGCGGCATCATCTCCACCCTCGCCGCGTTGGGCGCCGGTTTCGACTGCGCGTCTCAAGGCGAAGTTGAGTTGGTTACTGGTCTCGGTGTGCCTTCTGAACGCATTATCCTCGCACACCCCGTGAAGCGGCCGTGCGATTTGCGCTGCATCGCCGAGTACGAGGTGCCGTACACCACCTTTGACTCTGTGTCCGAGTTGCACAAGATTCTCGCGTCCAAGGTCAAGGTGAAGCTCATCTTGCGAATTCGCGCTGATGATCCCATGGCGCGTCTTCCGCTCGGAGCCAAGTACGGCGCGCCACTTGACAAGGTCTCAGAGCTTCTTTCTGTCGCCGCGTTGCTCAACTTGGACGTCGCCGGCGTTTCGTTTCACGTCGGTTCTTCCTCGCGCAATCCGGACGCCTACCGCAACGCCATTCAGTTTGCGAGGAAAATCTTCGACGAAGCGAAAGAGATAGGTTTCAACATGCACCTCTTGGATATCGGCGGTGGTTTCACCGGTTCGTTCGACGCCAACGGCAACGTCACCGAAGCGCCATCCAACTTTGATCGCGTTCGAGACGCTCTCGATGAAATTTTTCCCGACGACGGAACGTTTGAAGGTTTGCAAATCATCGACGAGCCCGGTCGCTACTTCGCGCAAGCTCCGGTCACGATGGCGTGCCTCGTATACGGTACGCGCGAAGGGACGAACGATGCAGGTGAGCGTCACATGGATTACTACATCACCGACGGCTTGTACGGCTCGTTCAACGGCATCATCTATGACGGTCTCGACTTGCCGACGTACTTCTTGCAACCGAACAAGGTTGCCCCGCTCGCTGGAATCGATAACGATTTCGACAAGATTAAGATTTCGTCCACCGTGTACGGGCCGACCTGCGATTCGCTCGATTGCGTCATGCGAAACATTCCTCTGCCGGAGCTGTCCAACGGTGACTGGCTCATGTTCCCAGATGCCGGAGCTTACACCATGGCTGGTGCGTGCGATTTCAACGGTATCCTGTGCTCGAAATATCTTTGCTTCTACGTGAGTAGCGAAAAGATGACGAGCACGGCGACGGAGAAAGAGCTCTCAGATTTGGTTTACGCAAACGATCGACCGGCGTGCACGCTCGTTCAAAACCGCTGAGCGCGGGGACTGAGCCGACCATTCAACACAATCAATTTTGTTCGAACAAACATAATCCAACCTTTGCTTCTTCAGAAGCGAGTCGAGAATGACCGTGGTAGCAGTTCGTCAAGAAGACGAATGCGGACGACATCGATTCCAAGTCGAGCTTCATGGTCGAGACACATTGTCTCGGGATGCGTCCTGTACAATATTAACAACATGCGATAGATCACACACATAGATGGTACCACACTGTAAGCTGATCCTCAATATATCATCAACCTGACATCGTCGAAAGCGCGCCGCGTCCCGATTTGTCCCGATTCTTCTTTGCTCCAGGCGCGCGCGTGCTCGCGGCAGTCCTCGTCGTGCGAGCCGTGTCGTCGCGCGCGGACGCCGCGTTCACGAGTTCACGTCATCGCACGCGCGCGCGCGCGTTCGTTCGTCCTTCGACGTCGCGCACCGCCGCGTGTAACGTTTCTTTAGCGCCGATTCAATCCAACAATCCTTCGCCATGGCGCTGGATAATCGGTGCTTAAACCGCGTCACCACGGGCGCCGCGCTCGGCGGCGCCGTGGGCGGCGCCGTGGGGGCGTGTTACGGCACGTACGAGGCGTTCGCGTACAAGGTGCCGGGAATGCTCAAGGTGCGACACATCGGAAGGGCGACGGTGGGGTCGAGCGCGCTCTTCGGGCTCTTCCTGAGCGCCGGGTCGTTGCTGCAGTGCGGCCGACGATGACGCGCGCGAACGCCGAACGAGAGAACGCGTAGGGAATTAATTAGGCACGCGCCCGAGCGAGCGGCGCGGTATGAATACAAAACTCAGAGCTTTAGCGACGCGACGTCGCCGAGGTCACCTCGCCGCGTCTCGAGCGGCGACTTGTCGCGCGATGAAATCGGCGTTGATCTCCCGGCACAGCGCCTCCTCGCACCCCACCGCGACTTCGATTCCGGCGTCTAGCAGCGTCTGAATCCCTCCGCCAGAGACGCGCGGATCCGGATCGATGAATCCCACGACGACGCGCGCCACGCCCGCGTCCACGAGCGCGCGCGCGCACGGCGGCGTCCGTCCGTAGTGATTACACGGTTCGAGCGTCACGTACGCCGTCGCCCCTCTCGCGAGTTCTCCCGCCGCGCGCAGCGCGAACACCTCGGCGTGCGGTTCGCCCGCTTTCGGGTGATATCCCTCGCCGACGACGACGTCCTCGCGCGCGTCCACCACGACGCACCCGACGCGCGGATTCGGAAACGTCTCCGCCGTCGTCGCCGTCGCCGCGACTTCCAGCGCGCGCCGCATGTGCGCCTCGTCTTTCGCGTCCGTCGCGGACGTCGTCGTCGGCGCGACGTCCCCGCTCGAGCTCCCGCGCCGCGCGCGTCTCGGTCGCCGCGTCGTCGCGTCGCGGCGTTTCGTCGACGCCGCGCGCCGCGCGTCGCACGCCCCGCACGCGCGCGCGCCGACGCGCGCGCGCGCGACCGTCGCGGTCGCCATCGCCGCCGTCTCGCGCCGCGCCGCGTCCTCGCGCGCGCGTCTGCGGCGGCGGCACTTCGCGACGCGACGGCGACCGCGCGACCGCGATGTCCGCCGACACCGCGTCGCTCGTCGCGAACGCGCGGCAGCAGATCGCGCGCTTGCTGACGCAGCTCGCGGACCTGGAGGACGCGCGGGAGGTGCGCGCGACGGCGCGCGACGGCCGACGCGGCGACGACGGATGAATGCGTGGAACGACGATTGCGAATGGCTGACTGACGACGACGACGACGACGACGACGACGACGACGCAGGAGTTCGACGACGATGAGTACGCGGAGACGAAGGCGGCGACGCTGACGCAGCTGGACGCGTTCAAGACGTCGCTGCAGCGCATGACGACCGGGGACGTGACGCTCGAGGACGAGCTCGCGACGGTGAAGGCGGCGACGAAGGCGGCGATCGCGAGCGCGTTCAGGACGCCGGAGGTTTTGAAGATGTTCGCGCTGCGACAGCCGGACGAACTGCGAGAGCGGATGCAGCGAGCGGCGAGGGACGTGATGCTTGGGAAGATGAGCGCGGAGCGGGGTGAAGTGATACGGGTGGAGGCGCTGACGGCGCTGAAGAAACTGGGAAGCGAGTTGGAGGCGGAGGAATTGGAGTTTTTACGCGCGCACATGACGCGCGGGTTGACGGATTTCGTGGACGCGGTGGAGTGAGCGGACGTAGCGCTGCGGGCGGTTGTAGTATTATATATATGTGTGGTAGCTTGCCTGGCGTGGTTAGGGCTGCGGGCGCGCTTGGACGATGCAAATTTCCCCAGAGGGAAGGATGCAGCCTTCGACGTCTTGCGGGAGCGTCTCGCCGCGCGGACTCAACTCGCGCTCGAGCTCAGAGCCGATGGCGAGAAGTTTGGTGGCGATTTCGTCGCGCTTCGCGACGTCGTTGTGAAGCCAGTGGGATGCGTAATCCGCGGCGACAGATTTCATTCCGGTTGCCGAGTCGTCATCGCGGACGAGGGCGGTTCCGAACGAGGCGAACGCATTCACCGTCGCTTTGCCGGATCGCTTGTCGACGCTCACGCGGCAGGGCGATCCTCGAACCGCGCCCGACGCCAAAGTCTCGCCCAAACCGAGCGCAAACTCGACGTACGCTTCGTTATTATCGTTTGTGAGCGGGTGCTTCGTGTGTAGAACGAAACTGACCTCGGGCGAGAGCATCTCTTGGACGAGGACGCACATGTGCGCCTCGAGTTGATCGACGCCGGCGGCGGCGCGAGAAGCCACGGCGCGAGTGGTGTACAGGGACGCCCATACCTCGCCAACAGCGCGACTGAATGCGTCTTCCGAGTTCGGGTCGACATTTGGGATGGAATCGTACAAACCAGCCGCGGACATCCCCTCGAGATCTTCAACGTTGGCGCTACTTCGAACCATGACGCGCGCATTCGGGCCAAACTTTTCAGCGACGGATTGCAGCGCGCTCGCGGACGGCTTGAGCGAACGAACGAGGTTCTGGATGGCTTCGCACGTGTGTCGCATCCTCACTGGGTCGTCCGCGTACTGGTTGAGTTCGAGGAGCAAACTGTCGAGATGTTCGAGCTTGCTGATGCTCGCGCACGCGAATTCCATTGCGCCGAATGGAATGACGACACCGGCGGGCGCGGCGAACGCCGCCGATCCAGAAGAGTTTTCGGCGATAGTGCTCAATCGTGCGCACATAGCGGACTTCGTACCGGCGATGCGAATCGACTTTTCGAGTCCACGCTTGTCCAGCGCGACGAGATCGAACACGGTTCCCGCTCTTGAGAGATCAGTGTCGAGGCGGATCACGGGTTTCGTCGCCTGTGGCCAAGCTTCGCTTGAAGCAGCCGCAACAGACGCCGGAGCCGTCGTTGGCTCGAGCTTAATTCCAGTGGTTTCCGCACTGAGCTTCACGGCAGGTTCATTCGCCAAAGAACGCGCGTAGTCGACAAGCTTGTCGTCTTCGACGGCGATGAGGGGCACTTTGGCTTGACGCGCGCGAAGCGCCAAATGACTGAGATGCGGCAACGCGTGACACAGCACCACGCCGCGCACGTTCGGGCCGCACGTCGACACTTCTTCATCACCATCAGCACTAGCAACGAGCACGATTACTGGCTCGGTGAACTGCGCGCACTCTTCGGGCGTGAGCCTTTCGACGCACTTGAGCGCGCCGATAGCCTCGCCTTGCACGACGCAATCCCATCCAGCGGCGCCGGTGATTTGCCGGCTGACTCGCAGCAACAAGGAAGCGATCTTGGCGGATTGGAACACTACGCTCGCGCGAATCTGACCTTCTGTGAACACACTGATTGAGCCGTGGTCAATACCGAGCGCATTGCCGAGACTCGACGCCCGTCCATCGAATAAAGATTCCAACAGCGAACAAAAGTCGACGGCGCCGCGTCGAGCGCGTTCGGCGACGGCTTGGACGCGCAAACCGCCTTCCTCGCCCGCGGGCAAACCATTACGAGCCAGTGCTTCGGCTTCGGACGCGATTGCCTCTAGCTCATTATCGCCTCCTGCACTCAGCGCCATGGTGCGAGAAGTCAAAGCCAGCGCCTCAAGAGTGAGTTTTACTTCGCTCGCGCTGATGTCGTTTCGCGGCGGCTCAGACTCTGCGCCGAGCGCGTTGAGCAATCGGCTCAACAACACGAACGCGTAATCTTCCATGCTCACCTCGGCCAAGCGCCACTGTTGACGCGTCGATGATTCAGCTTGACCCAAATCCCCGCCCGATTCCAAGGCGGCGGTGATGTCCGTTCGCGCGTCGTGAATAGCACGCAAGCACGCGACGAGCGCGCTCATAGTCGTTTGATCGCCCACGCGGTCGCTCGCAGGAAGCGCATCCACGGTCGCCTTCGCAGAGAGAAACTTCTTTGAGCTATCGGCCGCACGGCCAGGGGCGCCATTTTCGTTCGCGATACGATCGATGCGATCGGCCACAGAGGAGGCGTTGAAGAATTCCTTGAGCTCGCGATAGAAAATCTTAAACTCGTTGACAAACTCTTCGGGGTAGTCGGTTCCCGGAGCGGTGAGTTTGGCGAGCATAGATTCCGTCGCAACTAGATCCTCGGGACCAGCGCAGCGATGGAGTTTGTTCTGAATCGTGTGCTTGATTTCTTGTCGAACTTCGCGACATTTCCCATGTTGATCACCCTTGCCGTGCGCGATGTCGCGAATGCGCGTCAGCGGCACGCTTTGCGTGAACTCGGCGGTGAACGCGGGGAGTCGTGGATGCAGACGGCGAATCAACGCACGAAGCTCACGCGCGCGGTAAATATCACCACCACTCGCAACATCGTTCGCGAAACGTTCCGCAGCCTCGATTGCGCCGTACATACGTTCAGCCGAACCGGCGTGGTGGTTTGGACGGTAGTGCGTACCGTCCTCGACGCACGCGATGGCGCCGACAGATATCCAAAATAAATACACAGTAGCGTACGCCAAAGAGTCAACGTCGGCGCCGTCATCGCAAATTAGCTTCTCAACCATTTGCAGTTTCTGTCTCCATGAAGAAGAGTCGCGATCGCCCTCGACGATACGGCGCGCGGCGTCGGCGAGATTATCCGTGTTCCACTGAAGGTTACGTTCGCCGCCGCCGCCTTTGTGCGTTTGTAATTTCACTTCTTGACCGCGCCACTGGTTCAGCGCCGCGAAACTCGTGTCTTCGGTGACTTTGATCGGTTCGACTTGCGGTGGCGGTGGCGGTGGCGGCGGCGGCGGCGGCGGCGGCGCTTCCGCGCTCGGCACCTCCCGACGCCGCTCGGGCGTTTCTCTGCGCTCTTGACGCGACGGCGAATCGACCGCACCGATCGCGCCCGAAAGATCAAACACCAAATCTCTCCCATCGTGCTTGTACCACACCTTGCAATCTTGCGTGCGAATCAAGCACACGACCGACGCCACGTCACCGTCGCGCGGTTCGACGGCCAGCTCGACGATTTGCTCGCCGCTCCCGTCGTCCCGAAACCCCGACTCGCACGACTTCCCATCCGGCGCGCGCGAATTCATCGGCACCGCTCGCAGCGCATCATACGGCGACCACCATTCGCCGCCGGCGCGCGACTGCACCCCCCAGTGTAGCAACAAGTTCCTCGAATCGCTTCCGCGAGCGTCCACCTCGCTCGTCCGCAGCGTCAGCGTCGCCCCCCCGCCCGCGCGCGCCTTCACCGCGTACGCCAACCTCGCCGTCGCGCCTTCGCTCGACCGCAGCTCCATCGTTTCCCACGCCTTTCCGTCTCGTCCCTCGCCCGCCCGTCGCGTCGAATCACCGACCGACCGTTCGCGCGTCGTCGACGCGCCGCCGTCTCGCGCCGCGTTCAAACCGTTCAAACCGTCCGCTCGCCGCACCTCCGCCGCGAGCGCCTCCAGCGTCGCGCGCGCGTCGTCCGCGCGGAACGGGTCCTTGACGCCGCGCGCGACGCACCCCGCGCGTCCGCGCGCGCCCGTCGTCGCGCCCGTCGTCGTCGTCGCGCGTCGTCGTCGTCGCGCCCCGCGCGTCGCGCGTCGCCGCGCGCGCGCGCC
>VMHT01126779.1_pt1 | contig 10015 bp, 4 predicted proteins | sample 4693611 | NCBI WGS metagenome assembly VMHT01 (sample SAMN12280063, study PRJNA550983) | marine metagenome | isolation source: seawater sampled from same location over 5 years 0.02-0.2 micron viral filtrate | place: USA: collected off the coast of southern California halfway between the port... ...
CAATCCAGGTGGAACCACACCAGACGCCTGCCCGACCGTGTTTGGAAATTCTACGCAAGGAAATCGACTCGGATGTTTGGACTCCGACGGCGATGGGTGGGACGACGGAGTCGATGCCCTTCCCGACCTTCCCACGCAATGGCTTGACCAAGATGGAGACGGCTATGGAGACAACGCCACTGGGTTGCAACCGGATGCCTGTCCCGGTGAGGCTGGAACCTCAACGATTGGACTCTTCGGCTGTGTTGACAATGATGGTGATGGGCATGCTAACCTCACGGACGATTTCCCTAACGACACAACTCGATACATCGACACCGACAACGATGGCTATGACGACGCAGAAGATGATTGTCCGTTCATTGCGGGGAACTCAACCACCGACCGTTTAGGTTGCCATGACAGCGACGCCGATGGTGTCTCTGACCCCACGCCCCCGATAGGCAATGCAAGTGGCTGGAACGCTTCAGATGGTGCAGATGCCTTCCCTCTCGACCCGACCCAATCTTCGGACAGCGATGAGGATGGATATGGCGACGATGCTGCAGGATTCCAACCCGATACCTGCCCAATGAGTGCCGGAACCTCCAACGTCGACCGATTCGGATGTGTGGATGAGGACGGCGACGGAACCTCTGATGCGAACGATGCCTTCCTTGGAGAACCTACTCAGTGGACGGATAGCGATGGAGATGGCTACGGTGATAACCCCAACGGGACCCAACCCGATGCTTGCATCGACACTTCAGGTACCTCGTCCCTCGATGTCTACGGTTGTGTTGACGGCGATGGCGATGGGGCAAGTGATGCCAGCGACCTTTGGCCTGACGACAGCACGCAGTGGTTTGACAGCGATGGTGATGGTTACGGCGACGAGTCAACGGGCACCGACGGAGATGATTGTCCAAACGATGCCGGCACATCCACTGCCGGAGCCACCTTCGGCTGCCCTGACCAGGACGGCGACGGCTGGTCTGACCTACAAGACGAATTCCCAGAGCAACGAAGCCAATATTCCGACAGCGATGGCGATGGATACGGCGATAATGCCACCTTGGGGGCCTTCAAGCCAGACCACTGGCCAAACGATTCATCGCGTAGCACAGCAGAAGCGAGCATGACTTGCAGCGAAAACACCATCGAGGTTGACCTCGCAGCAAGTGGATGGTTCACCTTCTCATGCACCGTGACGACCTCAATGAGTTCCGCCTTTGCGGCCAACCTTGAATGGACAGCCACATCAAGCATCGTGGGTGAATCCTCCGAACACTTCTTGACGTTTACTTCAGCGAGTGGTAATTCCCAAATCGCTTCCTTATCAGGCTACGCTCAGGAGGTTGGAAACCACCAACTTCTCCTCACCGTTTCAGAACCCGGAGCAACCAACCCCATGGACACGGTGATAGTGGTCATTCAGGCCATCGACTCCAATGCCCCTGTTGAGATCGAAGACGAGGCTGCGGGCTCAATTTTGGAAATTTTGAGTGAGAGCACGATGTTCCAAGCGGCGCTTGCTGGATTGGTGCTTTTCGTGTTGATGGGAACGCTGATGATTCGAGGGCAAAGCCGCAGTATTCGGGATCAAGAGCGGCGATTGGAACGGGCCAATGAAATCCGTCAAACCCGAGGACTGACCGATTTACCAAGCAGAGAACTCATCCAACAACAACACACTGGAAGTCGTCGTGAGCGAACCAACTCAATGTTTGATGAGTTTCGACGGTCTCGCTGAGCCACAAGGATGAACCGATTCCCTCAAAGAGGAGAGGGCTGTCGTCGGGCTACTACACTGCGGATATGGTGAAGTGGTTATCATCTGAGGTTTCCAACCTTATGTCGTGGGTTCGACTCCCGCTATCCGCACCTTTCTTGGTTGACTAAGACGCATGTTTTTGCGGGCATCATCTCGCAAGCATCAAAGGCTCAGCCCACAAGGAAAGGCCGTTAAACATCAGGTGATGTCATGGAATTTCTTTCACTTTGTTTGCTGACGCTTTGGTTGTATCTGCCCGGCTTCCTAGCCAACACCTTCGCCATGATGTGGGGGAAATGGCTGCCTAAAACCGGCTATGGCCCTTGGCCCATCGATGGAGGACGGGTGCTTTCAGATGGAAACAGGATGCTCGGTGATGGTAAAACATGGAACGGCCTCATCGGAGGTTCACTCACCTCTGGTTTGCTGTGCATGCTGATCGCATCATCCGTTTCCAACGGCAGCCTCGATACGGTTTTTGATGACGGGGCTACGGTCTTTGCCCACCCCTTGATTGGTGCGGAGGAGGCATGGTTCTACATCGGAGGCGCAAATGGGGCTGCGTTTCTTTTGGGTTCGTTCCTTGGATTTGCGTGCTTGCTTGGTGACAGTACAGGTTCGTTTCTCAAACGTCGAAGGGGACTCAAGCGGGAAGGCGATATCTCCTCCAAAGCCCCGCTGCTTGATACCCTACCTTTCGCCATCATGGTCTTCCTGTTGGGCCAACTTTTCTTGGGACCCTCCGTTCTTGCCTCAGAGGAACTGCGCCTCCCTATGCTGGCGCTTGTAGCGATTACGCCAATTCTTCACCGCTCATTCAATCTCATCGGATACAAAATTGGTTGGAAGGATGTACCCTACTGAAGGACATTGAACCATATGGTTCACGATGCATTTAGTCGCAGGGGCTGAACGAAAGTTCATGTAGAAAACCAATTGATTTTCTAACATGGACGCCGCTACGCCGGATTGGTCGGTAAGCGCGTCCCTCGATGAAACCGGGCTTTCCCCAAAGTGGGGCGTTCTTTTCGGAGTCCTGGTGGCTTACAGCGAGATGATTGTTCGTCTCCTTTCTGGAAAAACCCTCGTCGACTCGGTATGGCCACACGCCGTTCGGTCGTTGGAATGGACCCTTGGCCTGCGGGCATCACCAACGTTGACCCTGTCCTTGTTCTTGGTAGCGGGAATGGCGGCATATGGGTTGCGAACTCTCGTGAAATCAACACCTCCAAAAACCGCCTGGCTAGCCCTGCCCTACGCTGCCTTGGGTCTACTCTTTGGGCTCATCTCATTGCACCTTTTGTTGGATGTGTTTTACGTTCGCGGAGCATTCCTCATGCTTCCAACGCTCATGGGTTGGGCTCTGGCATGTTTGCTCATTGCCCTTGGCGGGCCTCCCGCTCTCCGCTCGCCGGGTGACATGAATGTCTCAACAACCAGAGTGTTTCATGTCCTGGGGGTATTTTTTGCGGCTTGGTTGGTCATGCCAGGCATTCCGGCGCTTGCTGGATTTGCTCCATCTCCACCTGCTGCTCCCGCAGTAGGTTACGGGTCATTTCCAGGGCCCTACACCTTAGAGCAATACCGATTCCCCTACGATTTGCCTGAGGAAGTAGCTGAAGTGAGAGGGGCTTTGGAAGACGATGTTGATTTCAGCGTCTACGTAACGCTTCCCAACCTCCCTGAGGATTTGCCCTTTTCCAAAGTCCCATTAGCGGTGCTTCTCCATGGATTTGGCTACCCAGATATCGATGCCTATCAAGGCTGGATATCTCACCTTGGAGCGAAAGGAATCGCTGTGGCGTTCATTCAATACCCATCCGACCTGCGACCGTCCGGGTATGAGGATCACGAGGCTGCTTACGAGCAAGGCACGTCCGATTACCTCCAACATACATACCGTGACTTGGCGATTCGCGCTGGTCTTGACCACCTCGATGGCATTCTGTTGGGAACCGAACGGGAAGCACAACTCGAGGAGCACTTAGGCGAGGTTCGAGTTGACCCATCGTCGCTTTGGGTTGGCGGACACAGCCTTGGAGCAGCGTACACCTTCATTTCACTGGATTCGGCTCTGGAACGAGGGTGGGGCACACATGCCCTTGTGGTCGCTCTTGAGGCGCCAGCGAGTCGACCCATGCAAGCTACGCTTCAACCGAACCTCTCGTCGATACCAGAGGAAACCTTCGTCCAAATCGGTGTCCCACAGGACGACATGAGCGTGGGCATGTGCCCAGGGGCGTTTCATCAGCGCATGTTCAACGCCCTCCCAACCGAAAGAAACCAGTTGATTGAGATCCAATCCGACCATTATGGCTACCCACGTTTGGTGGCGAGCCATTACCTGCAAACCGACCCTGCACGGGACACGTTGTCGGATTGGAGTTTTTACCGCCGCATTGATGCTCAAGCGGATTACCTCGTCGCTCATGGACGAAACGACACCTTCACCGCTGATTGGGCCTACCAGTACATGACGGACGAAACCATGCTCACAGGAATGGGAGAGTGGTCCGACGGCACACCTGTTTTGCCGCTGATTTGGCACCGAAATGCCATCGAAGATGTACGGGCATTCCAGGACTGCAATTGAGAACACATCTTCAAAAGTAAAGGGAGTGACAGGTGACCATGACCGAGGGAACCGTCTCCAGCGATGTAAAATCGCTATGGAAGTGGATTGGCGGCTCCGCCCTCCTCGCCTCCATGTGCTGTTTTCCGAGCATCGTCTTGGTGTTTTTTGGGCTCGCAAGCGTCTCAAGTGCAGCCGCACTCTCCAACGATTTGTATTGGGGCACCAATGGCATGGGCTGGTTTCGGCCCTTCCTCCTGGCGGTGAGCACAGCGTTTGTCATCGCAGGCTTGGTTCTGTATTTTCGCAACAACGGCATTTGCACTCTTGACCAGGCTCGTCGACAGCGAAAACGCATCATCAACACTTCAGTCTTGGTCGTGATGTTAGCGTTCATCACCTATATCGTGCTGAATTACGTCATCCTCACGGAGCTCGGTGTTGCTCTCAACCTTCCATGGGAGAGCAGTCGGCTGTGGAATTGATCAAACTCCTCGACGTTGAGTCTTGCAACCTACGCCCCAAGTTGGGTCAGCCTGCATCGCCAACCGAGTCTCCTCCAACATCCGTTCCTCCGGGTTGTATTTGGCCGGTCCTGTGGAACGCAAACCGAGGGAAAGATGATACCCTCTATCTCTCCAATAAACCAATTGGATTTTTGAATTTCTAATTGAAATATTCTTAATTCCTATCCCAATTGGAATTTCAATTTCCCGAGGATTGAGGTGCATCCCTAAACCCATGCATTTTTGCACGGCTTCTTTCCCTGTCCAAGCCTGGAAAACATGCTCAGGCGCAGACCTTAATGCTTCCAATTCCACCCCTTTGGCCATCATGTCATAGGCATTTTCAGCCAGCTGGCGGTCAAGTGGTTCGGCATCCAAACCAATCACCCGTCTTGGATGAGTCAGAGCAAGAAACGCCATGCCCTCGCTGTGCGTGATGGAGAAGTTCGGAAGAACCGTCCGCTTCCAGACGCCTTGAATGTAAACCAGAGAGGGTGCACGATGTTCATCACGGACCACTTCAACCACCGACAAGTCGTTCACGCCCCATTCACTCAAGGCTTGACCAAGGAGCCAACGCCCAGTCAAATGTTCATGCCTTCGTTTGCTGGTGACGAAGGTGGCCACTTCTGCTGGTTGGGCCAACGGAACATCGCCAAGGGGCCAGTCTCGAACAAAAGTGGCCAGAAGGGTCACGTCTGTTCCATCCGGCGGCGTGAGGTCAATCACTTCCGGAGGTTGCATGCCCACGCCTCATCGCTCAAGCGCAAACCGCTGATCCTCATCCACGTTGGCCATCGCCTTCAACCGCAGACCTTTGAGCGCCAAAACCGGAGCATCGTCTTCTCCAACCACCAATGCATCGTGCACCGTGGTGCCATCCTCAAACGCATCGGTTTGCAAGGTGCGCAAACGCAAGACTTCCTCTGCCTCGGGCACGCGCAGCATGGTGGACCACGCAATGCCAACCGGAAGACTGCTGTAGCCTAGAACTTCCATGGCCACAAGGCCAGCGTTTTGGAAACCAGCCTCAATAAGCATTGGAAGTGCCTCGAGGAGGACTCTTTCGCCGTGTTGCTCAAGAGCAAATTGGTCGGTAGCGGGCAATTGGTGACGCATGAGAGCAAGCCCGTCGATACCAGGTTGCATAGCATCGCCAACGCCCCTGAGCACACCTCCATGAGATTGGAAACGAGGACCGTGGAAATAGCGGTCATAGATGAACGAAGCAGGATGGATGCGGTCACCCACGGGAGGCGTGCCGATCGACGGCAATGCCTCTACTTCGCGGTGAAGGAAGGGGCGCAAATCTTCTCGCTTTTCCACAAGGCGCACCAAGGCCTCGTGGTGCTCACGTTCACCAAAGACTTCCCCTTTCGAATTGGCCAAGTCAGAGATAAGGCGGCAGCGGACCCATGTCATATCGTCGCTCGATCGTTCGACCACAGCCTCAACCCGAACCGTCATCGGACCCTTGAGGAGTTTGACAGGCAAACCAAAGCCGACCTCCTCAAATCCGGCAAGGCAGGCAGTGGGGTGGAGCAAAAGTGAGGATTGAGCAAACATTTCGAGGGCCATCACACCGGGATGATATGGAATTCCCTCGATAGCATGGTCGAGCAAAAAGGGATGATCTTCGGTCGAGAGGGTCGTCTGCGTCATCAATCGAACACCTTCTTCTAACGAGAGAACCTTGTCAACGAATGGGAATCGAGCGGGGTCAGCGATCGTGGCGGCCATTTGAGGAGGGAGCTTGAGGGGTGCTTCTCTGAACGAAGAAAAGAGGTCCATCTGACCGAGTGAGCCACATCCAAGCACGCGACGCTTCCCGCCTTGGAGGGCTTCTGCGACGAAGATTGAGACGCCGTCCTGTACCGCCAATGTCTCAATGCCAGCAGCCTCGAAAACCGCTTCGATGGAACCACGTGTGGCCATACCAACGTCGCGCCATCCGGTCCATCCGATGGCCACGGCTCGGCAATCCGTTGTCGCCGTCAACCGAGCCATCTCCGCATCCAGCACCGAGTTCGCTGCAGCATAGTCTGTTTGACCACCGTTGCCAAACCGACCGGCTACACTGGTGAAGCAGCACGCAAATTCTGGAACTTCACGGCCCGAAGCAACAACGGCCGACAAGAGGGCTCTCCACCCATCGACCTTCACGCGTACCACGCGGTCAAAGACATCGTAGCCTTTGTCGGCGACCAACTTCGAATCTTCAAGTCCAGCCCCGTGGATCAGGCCCGTAATTGGTCGACCGAGGGATGAACCAAGTTCCTGAAGCGCCGACTGGTCCATGACGTCAACGGAATGGTACGATGCATGATTGCCAGTCTGTTCAATGGCGTCCAACGTCAAGTAAACATCACGGCTTCGCGTGAATTTTTGCCAAGCATTGTTCCATTCAACCATGGTGAGTTTACCGCTTTCACTTGCGCTGATCAAACGTTCCCGGAGGGCGTTCTTCTCCTGCTCCAGCTGGCTTTCTGACCAATCAATCCACGACGACGTGGTTTCAATGAGGGTGGAACGACCGAGAAGTTCGAAATGAGCTCCTGCATTGAGGCTGGCCCCTGCCACGCCGATAATGGAGGCTGCTGTGACGCCAGAGCCACCACCCGACACCAACCATGTGTCTTTTCCGGTGAGCGGCTTGACTTCATCCGCTACATCCTCAGCAAACGCCACCAGGGCCCAACGACGACCGTCTCGGTCAAGAGCGACCTCAACTTCTCCAGCGAGGCCGAAGACATCATCCTCAATGCGCTTGGCGGCATCGCTCTCGTCAAGGACGAACTCAGGGTGCAGGTCCAATGCACGGCATCGGAGGTCAGGTCGTTCAAAGGCATACGATTTCGTGATGCCGCTGGCAGCGCACTGCACCGCATTGAAGCGGTCGCCAAGATTACCATGGCGTCCGTCCATGGATGTCACTGAGGCGATGAGCCCAGGAGCGCCAACCGGCATTCGCCCACCCAATTCCTTAAGCAGACCAAACCAACCATGGCCAGCCAGCGCAATTTGCGAAGACGGATAGGCGTCTTCGAGCCAATTCTCTGAGGCCAATTTGAGCGGGGCCATGTGAACCATGCCTCCAATCGTGGTGCCGTCGAGCTGATCAGCGATCCATGCCAGATGCTCCGGTTGTTCTGGATCGGCTCGGTAAACGGTGCGGCCACTTTCGTCGTGGCGCGATGCATCCCGAATGCGGCTTTCAAAACCGATACGAACGGCATGGAGGCCACGTGCCTCCATTCGCTGACAGAAGGCTTCAGCGATTCCCCAACCGTCATCGGAAACCACGATGGTGCCAGAGACATTGAGCGGAGAAGGGACCCCTGGACACGCTTCGATTTCGACTTGCCAACGACGCGTGCCAGCGTGATGCGATGCCTGTTGTTCAACTGGCTCGTTTGAAGAAATTGAGGCATCGACTTCAGCGGAAGCGGCGACCGGCGCAGGTTCAGAACCACCTTGCATTTTGACGATGTAAGCCGTGAAATGATTCAGTGTCGGGTGGTCGGAAAGGACGAAATCCTCGTCAACAGGCAAGCTAAATCGATCCCGAATCTCGGCCATGATTTCGGCTTGCTTGACCGTATCAATGCCGAGTTCACCTTCGAGGTCCTGATCCATTTCGATGAAGTCAGCGGGATAGCCAGTATGGCTCACCACCACTGAAACCAAAACGTCCTCGATCTCAGGGTTTGAACCCGGCTGGGACGGAGCAGTCAGGGTGGGTTCTGGGGCCGTCGGTGGCGCAGCCGGTGGAGCAGGGACTGGAGCAGCCGGTGGAGCAGGGACTGGAGCAGCCTCACTCACCGGCGCAGAAGGCGAGGAGTCCCCCTTCATTCGTTGGATGTAGCCAATCATGTGGTTCAACGTCGGGTGGTCCGATAACACGAAGTCCTCATCGATGGGCAAATCAAACCGGTCACGGATGTCCGCCATGATTTCGGCTTGCTTCACCGTGTCAATGCCCAACTCACCTTCGAGGTCTTGGTCGAGTTCAATGAAGTCAGCAGGATAACCCGTATGCTCGACGACCACGGCAATCACCGTTTCAGTCATGGCAGCATCGCTCACCAGCGAGGGAGCAGGTACGGCTGCTTGCGTAGGAGAAGGTGGAATCTCATCCTTCGCCGGCTCCGACGGCGTAGGCGCCGGTTCAGCGGGAATTGATGGAACGTTAGCAACGCCGCCAGTCATCTGTTGTATGTAGCCAATCATGTGGTTAAGGGTAGGATAATCTGCCAACACGAAGTCTTCGTCGACGGGCAAATCAAACCTATCACGGATATCGGCCATGATTTCGGCTTGCTTGACCGTATCAATGCCGAGTTCGCCTTCAAGGTCCTGATCGAGTTCAACAAAGTCGGCAGGGTAGCCTGTGTGGTTGACGACGACTTCAATCACGGTAGAAACCATCGCTGTATCGCTAACGGTAGATGGGGCGGTGGCCTTGGGAACAGGCGCAGGTGCAACCTGAACAGATGTCGCGGGTTTTGGGGAAGCCGGTTCAACAGGTGCTTGTGAGACGGATGGTTTTCCTTCCCACGGTGCAGTGGCAGGCCAAGCATCACCCTGGACACCGCCGTGGAGGTTATCATCACCGTTGACATAAGCCACGAGTTTGTTTTGCAGCACACGCATGACAACCTCATCTGTACCGGCGAGATGGCGGGCCCAAGCGAGCAACTTGGCACCGTCAATGCGGTCACCTTCTACTGGCCAACGCCGCATCAAGGAAAGGGCGATTTGTGAGCCAAAACCAGCTGCGAAGCGAAGACCGAACTCCAATTCAGGGTAGTCTCCACCCTTTGACAAATTCAAATCACCAAGTTCTGGATCGTTTTCTTTGTGGTTGGCGATGGGCGGAATCCGTCCCGTTTTCAACCCGTAGAACATGCTAGCGTCTTCGATGCCAACCGCCATTGGATGGCCGGTGAATCCTTTCGTGTTTGCAATCACCAGTTGATTGGTCGAATCTCCGAAGGTGTCCCGAAGCGCCTTGACTTCTGATTGTGCTGAACCTCCACGGGCGGGCGTGTAAGTCTCGTGGGAAAAGAAGACCGTGTTCGGTGCCATGGCGTGGCGGTCAAGCCCCCATCGCTGTTCCATGTCCGTGATGAATCCATTGACCACTTGCCCCACGTGTTCAACGTCCAATCGTGTTCCGTGATA
>VMHT01220969.1_pt1 | contig 10014 bp, 3 predicted proteins | sample 4693611 | NCBI WGS metagenome assembly VMHT01 (sample SAMN12280063, study PRJNA550983) | marine metagenome | isolation source: seawater sampled from same location over 5 years 0.02-0.2 micron viral filtrate | place: USA: collected off the coast of southern California halfway between the port... ...
ACTTGGTTTAATAGAGGGGCCATAGAAACAATACCGATGCCAGCTAACATTGCAGTAACCACAATGAACCTACGTATCCAAGCAGCGTTAGGATTCTGGTACGCTCTTGCGCTATCTACACTTTCCTGAACTTGCTGATTAGCTTGTAGCATCATCTTGTGTTGCTCTGCTTTGTCTGCTTGAGACTGTGACCACATCTTCATAACCCCACCTAAGGCGGTAGAGCCTAACATTGATATTGCTTCTACTGGTAATCCAAACATTATTGTACTCCTTTCCTTAACGCATTAAGGACTCTCCCTTGTCTTGCTTCTTCTACAGTTGCAGATTCTCCTGATACTAAATAAAGTTGACCTATTCTTCTAGCAAAATCTCCATAATCTTTTGCAGTTGCTTTACCTGCGTAGTGTTGTATAATAGAAGCGTTTACATTTACACCACTATCTAATTCAGCCTTGCTCATTTTTTTACCATCTACTTTATAACCAGCTAATTCTCCGTCTTTGTTTAATATTTCTTCTATATTTTTAGCGTTAGCTATTCTTTCTAAAGTGTTTCTATTTATTTTTTTACTACCTACTATTTTTCTTTGTTTTCTTCCTGTAGGTATAAGACCAGTTACTGCATCGTAAGTAGGCACAGATAAAATACCTGACTCTGGAATGTCTAGTTGATATTCATCAAGTTGTTTTAAAGAAAGTCTAGCTTCTTCTTTAAAGTCTCTACCAACATGACCACCTTTTTCTTTTATGTTTGCAAAACTTCGCATTGTTGGGACTGTGCCAGTAATCCTGTCAGTTGACCCTACACCAAAAGGTTTAAAATTTGCAAGCATGTCATGTTTATCTGTTACCATGTTATAAACTTTTTTACTATCTAAATCTACAGCAATCATAGCATTTACACCACCTGATTCTTTTGATCCAGATTTGTAAACATCTTGAAAGTAAATAGTATTTGGATTTTTTTCATCTACTTTAAAAACAATACCTATATCAGAACCTTCTTTAGTTCCCCAAGAAGTTGCAAGAGCTTTTTTCATTTGTTCAGGTGTTGCATTAGCTATTATATTATCAACATCTTTAATATTTTTTGCTTCTCTTCTAATATTAGTTTTGTTGTCTATAGAATTTTTCTTACCAGCAAATTTATCGTTGCCATCTTTATCTAATTTAGAAATAACAACAGCTAGTTTAGACCTGCCATTTGCATTAAATAATCTATTAAGTTTAGCTGGCCCTCTAGTATGTCCTCCATGAGCTTCGTACGCTTGATTTTGTATGCCTTTTGGATTTTTAATATCTATAGTAGTTTTAGCAGGGTCAATAGGTTTTAGTAATGCTGGTACTTTAAGTTGTTCTCCTACAAATCCTGTAACATTAGTACCTACTACACCCTTACCTGTTTTATAAGGCCCAAAATACATATGGTTCATCATTCTGTCTTGTATATGTTCTGGAATATCAAAGTCTACATGCTTATTAAACATTGCATTTTTAACATCAGCTTTATTAGCCATGCTTAATTGCTCATAACTATAAGATTTATTGATAGCTCCATCAGATATTAAGTCATCTACTTTACCTTTTGGAGATTGCTCTATAATATTTTTTCCTTGTATAACTCCTGCAACCATATCTGCTGCACTTTGTTCTGACATTTTTTCTATCTCTTCTCTTTTTCTTATGCCAATAGTTTTATTTCTTCTTGCTATTCCTGCTGGTAATAAAGCTTCAACAAAAGCTTTAGGAGCTGCCATTGTATAATGCGTTCCAGCTATTCCGTATTGCTCAACTTTTTTAACGCCTTCTTTATAAAAGTCAGGTAATATTAAATCTGTATTTGAAGCTACATTATTAAATCCTGTTTTTAATATTCTAGTTGCTGGAAAAAATCCCGCTATAGAAACTAAAGCATTTACATTTTTAGCATGCCTTTTAAATTGTGGGTTTTCATCGAGCCACTCAGAAACCTTTTGAACAGTTTCTTGTGCTGTTTCTGCTACCTTTTCTTCAAAGCTGTCACGAGTAATTGCTTTAATTCCTTTGCCTGCAAGACCTAATGGAACAGATAATAAATCTCCTATTGGCGAAAATACTAGGTCTGCACCAGCACCAAAAGTTCTAAGTTTTTCTTCAAAGTCAGTCATTTTACCAGCAGCTTTGTCTTGTTTAATTTTTTCTATTGCCATATCATAGGCACGACCGCCACCAAAAAATGAACCCTCATCAGTTTCTTTTATTTCTGTTTCTAAATCTCTATCAGATGTTACAGCTTTGTATAATGCTCCAGAGTGTAAATTATTTTTAATTTCATCTTCTTTTTTTTCTGGCTCAGCTTCTAATCCAAAATATTTATTAGGTTCAATAGGGGAAGATATAGTAACGACATTTGAGCCAGTAGCAAAACCTAATCTTTTTAAAGGGTCAGGCTCGCTTGTAACAATACCGCCACCTAAAAACCCTAAACGTCTTAAAGGATCTTCTTCATCCATAAAGGCAGTACCAGCTTGCATGTTGTAAGGAAACCCTGTGTTTTTATCAATTCTTTCGTCAGGTTCACTAGGAGCATTAGGTACTATTACCTCGCCTCCCTTAGAAAATTTACCTCGTGTAAAATCTTCCATTGTAGGTTTACGTAGTATTTCTCTAGTGATTACTTTTCCTAAAACATCTTCAGGGTGTAAATCTAAGTTAGATAAATAGTCTGTGTACCTTGTCATTGCATAAACAGCATCTCTATTGTCTGGTACATTGCCCATTTTTTCTTGTATATCTACTGTATCTTTGTAAGATAATTTAGCAGGATAAAATTTTCCATTAATTAAAGCTTGACGTTCTGCACGACTTCCTATACCATTTGATCTTAATATAGATTCTATTTGTATACTGTTGTAACCATAGTTTTCCATTGCTACTATGTATTTATAAAATTCTTTAGAACTTTTTAATTTTCTTTTTTGAAATGTAGCAAAGTTATTAAAAAAATCTTTACCTTTTAAACCAAATCTTGCTCTAGGTCGTCTAACCTCATATTTAGAAGCTCTTTTATACTTTGAAATTTTACGTTCAAATGCACTAATTGCATCAGTTTTTCTAAAATTAATTCCTGAACCTAACTCAAGTACCCTAGCTTCTTTGTTTTCTTTTAAACCAGTTGTAGGGTTAGGAACTTCATTGATTGAATTAGCAAGATTTTTTATATCCATCAAAGTTCCGGGGGCTAAGCCAGTTGCTAAATGAGCTAAGATACCATAAGCAATATCTCCATAATCATCAGGGTCAGTCCAAAGTTGCTTACCTTTTGGCGTTGCATTTTGAGGATCTTTAAGCGCATAGCCAATATCTGTAGTCAGCTCTGCAAACATTGCTTCGGATGTAAAAGGAGAAGCTAATCGTTTAGCTCCTACTATAAAAGCATCTGTTATTGCATCATAAGCATTTTTACCATCTAATACACCGTTATGATAATCTAGTAATGCAGCTTGTACAGGCTCAGTTATCGAAGAAGCTATATCAACACTAACAGGATCACTTACTAACAAGTCATCTCCAAATTTAGCGTAGAATTTTTTACTGTCATTAAAATCATCATGCAGTATATCTAATGCTTCAACCTGCTCATCGGTTAACCCAAGCGTACTTAATGTAACTCCAGTTCCTACATACCACCCATATCGAGTTGCAGCAAGACCTGTTAATCTTTGAACACCTCTTAGCTGTATAGCTTTATTATTAGATGTAAGTTCTGTTACACCTTGCTTAGCTATATTAGCAGTTGTTCTAAGAATTTCTGCTGGAAAAGAAACAAAGTTACCGACAGGTAATTCTCTTAAAGATTTAACTCCTTTAAAAACTCTATCGTAGTTTGGAAAAGTTTGCTTAACAATTTCTGCTGCTTCATCTTCTAGTATTTCTCTAGATACATTAGGTTTTGCTTTTACTAAAGTATCTAACTCAGTAACAAAAGCGTTCATTTTAAAATAATCATCAGTAGCCATATAAATTTGTTCTGGTCTTTCTACTAAATATTTTTTAGCTCCTTTAGTAACTTCATAGTTATCTGCGTACTTTGAAAATTTTGCAGCCCATTTACTAGGATTAGTTTCTTTAGCTAAACCCATCAAAGCTCTAGCTTCTCCAGCTTTTACAGAAGTATTAATAATTCCTAAGCCTTGTAATTTTTCATAGTATCTATCAAAAACTTTATTACCGCCTTTAGTTATTTCATTAGATAGTACATTAAAATTTACTCTACCACCTCTAACTGGATTCATACCATTAGACAATGCCATTTGAAATCCACCTAAACCATTTCTAAGTGCCGTAGTAATATCATAAACTGTTTTCATCTTTTGGTTAAAACCTTTAGCAGCACCGAAGTATTTACCAGCACCAGTATTTTTTACGCCACCGTTTATTAATCCCCAAAATAAATGTGTATCTTCTAGGTCGTTTATAGCCCTAGCCATTTCTGGAGTTGTATATTTATTATCTAAATAAGAACCAGTACCAGTTATTTTAGTATTAAACACGCCTTGTTTATCTTCAAAAATGTATTTAGCTTTTGTAAACTTACCACCAGATTGAGCATAAAGTTCTTTAGCTCTTTCTCTAAGCACATTATCAGCAGGAAGAACTTCTAAATCTTCTATGTCTTTTAAAGTTTTTACAGTTCTTTTATCATTAATTCTAAAAGAAATTTGGTAGCTTCCATTTTTATTTACTTTATTTACTTTACCTATATTACCGTCAAAGTCTTGTAAATAAGTACCTTTTTTAATTCCACCATCTTGTAAATCTGTTATGTCAATATCTTTAAATTCGTTTCTTGCAGCTTGTAAAGACTGTCTAAACAACAAAGGTTTACTAGCTGATGAAAAACCTAACTCTCCTAACTCGTCATAAAATCTGTGGTTTTCTACAATACTAGATAATTTTTGTACTGAAAGTATAATGTTTTCTGTAGGGCTTTCTATTTCACCCATTAACTTTCTCATGGTAGGGTCAATATCTTTTCTACCTTTAAAAAAGTTTTTATTTACTTTTCTTATTTTACTAACGTAATCGCTAAAAGTTTCTTTTTCACCACGAGTTAGTATGTTGTCTATTGCTTCATCAGCTTTTGCTTCTAGTTTTTTTCTTCTTTTTACAGATATACTTGAAGGTCTAAGTTTTAAATTTTTAATTTGTGCTTGCACTAAAGTTTCTCTAGCTGCTTCAATAGCAGAAGCTTCTGGAACATAGCCTGTATCTTCATACAATCTATAAGACCTTCTTATATACTGCCCCATGTTTTTTTGAATTGAAGCTCTTAAAACCTCACTACTCATGTTTTCATCTAAAATAGTAGCTGATAATCTATCAATTAAATTTCTTGCATCTGCTACTTCTATAGCTACATTTTCAGTTAACTTTGAATAATCACCTGTTTCTAATGCGTTAGTTATATCATCTGCTAACTTTTTATCACCAGATTCTATTGCATCATCAATAAATGTTTGAAGTCTACGAGCAATATGAACAGCCTTACTTACGGTTTGTTTTTGCTTAGACACAGATTTTTCTTTTGCTTTAAAACCTTTTTCTGATAAAAATCCTCTAGACTGTACCCATCTTTGTTTTAACCATTTAACTCTACCCGTCATAGAATCTGTGCTTTGGTCTACTATTTGAGCTACACCTGCTGCATCATCTTCTCTTGCCTTAGAATATTCCCTTACAATTTTAGAATCTTTTTTTGCTCTTTTTTGTTTTAAAAGAATACCTATAGTATCTTCTAATTCATCTTCTGTTAATTGTTCTACTTCTTTATTGTGTGCTTTTCTAGCAGCCATAGCTACATCAATAGTTTCAAATCCCATCTTGTATATTGCACCAATACCTGCTGCTAAAATACCTGAAGTAACTGCCATTTTTGCACGATTTAAAAGAACAGGATCTTCTTTATCTGCTGCTAAATAATCTATAACAGAAGGAGTATCTTCTCTATAGACTTCTTTAACTACATTTGCTATATTGAAATCGGGGTCAGCTAAAATTTGTTCTGCTGTTTGCTCCGCTATAATACCTTTAGTAACTCTTCCTAAACCAGTAGAGCCTAACGCATCGTAAATACCTTTTGTGCCTACAAAAAAAGTACCAACATCTAATACTTTACCCGTAAATGTATCAGGATCTTTGACTGCTCCTGTTTCTGGATCTAGTACTCTAGCAACTTCTTCTGGAGTATCATCACCTATTACACCTAGTAAACTTTTTTTAACATCTGTAAATACTTTTTCAGTTTTTTTGCGATATGCTGCTTGGTCAGAAGCAAACATACTACCCACATCTCTAACTAATCTAGCAGGACTTTCAGCTACAGACATAGTAACTCGTTTAATATCATCAACAAGAGAAGGTGATTCGTAATCTTCAACAGGAGGAGTTTTTTCTGGTTCTAACCCTTTATCCTGCGGTTCAAAAGTATACGGTAATGTTTCCATTTTACCAGTTTTAATATTATAGTCCATACGCTCTAGTTTATTAGTTTTTGGATTTAATACTATTACACCTGATGGTAGATTTGATGCCATACTTATTACCTTGCTGCTACTGTTGTAGGTAAATCTATTAGAGAACGAAAATTTGGATCTTCTTTTTTACGTTGCCTTATTTTTTCAGCAAAAGATAAATTTCTAACTTCAAGATTAGGTGAATTATCAAATACTGTACTACTTAAATTTTTAGTTTCATTGTTAAAACTATTATCTTCTTTTTCTACAGGAACTTTTTTTTGTAAAGGCACTTTTTCAAATTGACCAGCTTCAAAAAGTTTAAAGTTTTTTATTCGTCTTGCTTGTTCTTCTGGAGATATGTTGTCAGGGAAAGCATATTGTACATCCATAACACCAGTTTCAGCATTTGATTGCGATTTAATTATTATAGACCCTAAAGGAACTGCTTGAAATGCTCCAGTTTCCTTGTTAGTTCCTATACTTATTTGTTGATTAGTTAACCCTATACCTAAATTTGCTACGTTTTTTAGTTTGCCTAAAGTAATAGCAATTTTTCGTTCTGCATCTTTACTAGCACTTAACCATTTAGTATGTCTATCACTACCTACTGGTGCATCCCTATCAGGACTGTTAACAACATCAAAAGCTGATGCAAGCCTATCACTTGATATAATTAGCCTAGTCATGCTCATAAGATTTTCAGCTTGCTGTTTTTCAGCTGACGTACCATACAAAGATACTTCTTCTTCTTTAGCAAGTATCATATTAAAAGCTTTATCATATAATGGTTTTCCCATATTTAAATTACTTAGTAAAGCAGTTTTATTACCATTAAAAACTTCATCAATAATAGTTTGTTTTAATTTACCTTTTTCTTCTCCTCTAAATGTACGAGAATCTATGTAAGCATTTATAGTAGGTAAAGTTCTATTAACTAAAGCTACACCATCTTTTGTATTTTCAATAGGTACTAACTCTCTTGTAGGTATTTCTTTTAATGTACTACCTACTTTATAAGTATTTGAAGTAACTCTATAAACTTGACCTGTATCTTTATCAACTTCAAATGAAGCTGCACTTTTTATAAGACTACCTTTCATTTCTTCTGGAATATCTGTTGCTTTTATCTCACTTAAAGCATCGGTTATATGTTTTAAATCTCCTGATGTTTCTGCCTGATCTAAAGCATTTTGAATTGCTATAGAATTTTGAAGTTTAGGATTCTCTCTGTATTTTGAAATTACCATAGCAGCTTCATCTTTAGGCGTAACTTTTTGCCAAACTCTAGATATAAAATTAGGATTTAATTCTTCAACTAACTCTCGTTGATTTTCTACAGTTTCATCAAAAGTTAAATAACCTTTTTGTCCTAAATCATTCAATGTTCGTTGCCTAGCTACATAAGCTTCTGCTTGTTTTCTTCTAGCATCTTTAGTTAACTCTAAAACATATTGTTTATTAACTATACTAGGATCGAAATTTGTAGGAGTATCTTCAAATTTTTGATTAGTAAATTGGTTAAATACTGCATTTTCTTGTTGCTTCATGCGGTAATCTATAGGAGTCATATTTGAATCTCTTGCACTAGTAAAAAATAATTCCGATTCTTTAACTCTTTTATCATTTAATTTAGCTTGTTGTCTTTCAGCTAAACGGTCAGCATTTTCTAACATTTTTGACATTCTTCTTTCTCTAGGCATGTTTAAAGCTTTTGTAACAGATTCAGAAGCTGCTGCAGCTAACGGGTCTACAACTACTCTAGTTAAAAAAGCTTCGCCTAAACGACCAAAAAAACCAGTGCCTTTATTTCTATCTTCAGCCTCTTTATATGCTTGTCCTAGCCTTGTTCTGTAATCACCTAAACCACCGCTAAAATCTAAATCGTCTTTTGCCATTCTTATTCTCCTCTACTCATTAACGATGGCAAAGCATCTAATTTTTCATCCAAAGAAGATTCTTCATCGTCTTGCGGATTTTTTATAGTATTTAATTTATCTTTAAAAGTACTCGGAAGAGGTTCTATAATTTCATCTTCTTCATCTTCTTCTTCATCTATAGCTTCATCTTCGTCAGTTATTCTAGCTTTTATGCCAGCTCTTTCAGAAAGTCCAAGAAGAAGATAGGCAAGTGGCTCAGCTAATAACATCATTAGATCAGCATTAATTTCACCTTTTTTAAACCCATCCATAAGATACATTTGAACTAAATCCATAACAGGTATACCTTCTTCAAGGCTGTCCATAATAGCTTCATAAGTTTCTGGTATAGTAAAAATTCCTAAGTAGTGTTCTATAGCTTCATCTTTTGATGCAAACTCTGGCGGTTTTTCCCAAGGGTAGGGAGTAGCAGGATTATCAGTTAATGATTGTCCAGCTATAGGTCTTGCCGTTCTACTTGTAAACTCATCTAATTCTTTTTGGCTTAAATCCATCTGTAATCCTTTACGTAATTTTAATAGCTAGTAAAACTTGGTTGCATAGGTTTTTGACCATACATGTTATTAATATTGTTTAAAAAATTAGGCTCATTAAACAATATATCTTCAAGCGCAGTATTGTAGCTCTGGTTAAATGTTTGATTACTACCGCCCATAATTGATTGAAACTCAGGAACAGGAGCATCTAAACCACTTTGCTGACGAATACCAAAACTTATTTCAGGAGTATTTGCGCTAAGATAACTTCCTCCGCTTGGTGTTTCTACTAAATTAGATTCAGGTGCAAGTAAAGATTGAGCAGTTACAGTGCTAATACTTTTACCTAAATTTTCTTTAACATCAAAAAGTCCTGATTCTGGTCTTGCTGCTGTAGCATACATTCTATCGGCAGTTGTACTTGGTGTTACTGCTACTTTAGTGCTGGATGGTTTATACATATCACCACCAGTAAGTTTTTCCATATCTGTTTGAAATTTTACTGCTGCTGGTTCTGGTATAGCTGAGCCTAATTCTAAATCAACAGGTGTACCTGCTACTGCTGCACCTATACTTCTTCCTGCCATGTCTGGAGCTGCTCTACTAAGAATAGCATCCTTTAAACCTTGACCACCCATTCTTAAATTTTTACCACCAGTTTGAAAAGCTTCTGTAAGATTATTACCAACGGTAGAAAAAAACTGACCTTCTGGTAAAGGATCTGTTAAGCGAAATACAGAACCAACTTGTTTCATTACAGGTTTTAAAACTCCTTTTACACTATCAGTAATAGTTCCAAAAACTCCTGTTACTCCACCTTTAACTGCTCTACCAACATCAGCAACTCTTTGTGCGCCTTTTAAAATAACACCTGCTGCTTTATTTAATCCTCCAGTTGCTCCTGAAACTGGGCTTGCTAATTTACTTAACCCTCCCATAAATTTACCACCTACCGTAGTTAAACCTTTCATTAGAGCAGTACTAAGTCCATAGCTTACAAACATCATACCTATTTGACCAGCTATACCTAACTTGTTCATAAACTTACCAAACTTTTTAAAACCTTTTTTAATAAATTTACCAACACTTCTAAATACTTTAG
>VMHT01008112.1_pt1 | contig 10012 bp, 19 predicted proteins | sample 4693611 | NCBI WGS metagenome assembly VMHT01 (sample SAMN12280063, study PRJNA550983) | marine metagenome | isolation source: seawater sampled from same location over 5 years 0.02-0.2 micron viral filtrate | place: USA: collected off the coast of southern California halfway between the port... ...
GGAAGGAGAGGGAAGACCCACGAACGTTTGCAGTACATATTGTTGTAGATTTCAAACCCCCCTATCCCTATTAAATTATTCATGAAAGTGTCTATGTTCATCATCAGTAAATTCCTTTCCATACTTGTTATATATACTGCAATCTCCAATTACAAACGCATCTTCAAATGGAAAGTATTGGATTAGTAGTTCACAAAACTTTTTATCAGGTAAATGAAAACCATATCGTGATGAATATAATTCTTCTGCTGGTTTATTTATCATCTTACCCAAGAACAATGGCAATAGATTCTGTGTGGCAATCTCTTGGATTGCATACAAGTCATCAGCATCTAACAAGTCCACATCAAAGTATGGTTCATTGTACTCATAAAATCCATCAACAATTTGGTTAACCTTCATAATATTCTTATCTCTAAATAATAAACACCAAAATCAAATATCAATGCCTTTTCATTATTAAAACGATTGAAACTTAATCCAAAAGATATTTGTTCTTTATATTCTCCTATTTCAATTCTCATAATTAATCATTGCAAGTAGTAGTGCATAGTTAGCCAAATCCATAATTGAATCATTAATTGATTCATTCTTTGGTTCATCATTACTATTAAGTAACACACCAAGTCTTGCAACCTTTGTTGCTATAAGGTTTAAACAATTAAGTTGTGCATTCCCACCAGCTATTTGACCAGCCATCTTAAAGTTTGATAACCTATCTACATTGGCATAGTCATCACCTTTGTTTAGTAGTACATCACGCATCTTGTTTATGTACTCATCAAAAAAATCTTCTTGTTCTTGTTTTGTCATATCGCTACAAATTTAATAAATTATTTTATCATCTTTTAAACACATTGCTTCAAAGCCCATTTCACGCAATTGGTCAATCCTATATCGTTGCAATGGCTTTAAGGTATCAGAACCAGTTTTGCATTCAATAAACACAACCTTACTATCTTTTAAGCACATAAGGTCAGGAAAACCATTCTCACTCAATCTAATAATGTTTAACACCATATAACCTTTGTCTTTGTATTCCTTTATTACTTTAGATTGATAGTTCATAATCCCTTTTAAACATTCTCAATGTATAGTCCTTTTTATTAGTAACACTCTTATATATTTTTGATTCAATACCTTTTCGAGCAAATACCCAATAGACATCATTGTTCTTTCTTTCCATTGTAGTCATCCTATCTTTTGACTGGAAGTAACTGATTGCACTGAAGTCAATGTTATAATACACTAACGCATCAGCTTCACGCAATGATATACCTTCACGACCTGATATGATCTGAAGTGCTATGTTCTTATCACTACCATTAAAATCATATAATGTAGTACATAATGTATCACCGAACACTTCCTTTAATATATCGAGTTCACCTTTAAACTTATAGAACAAACCAATCTTTTGCCCTTTGAACTTATCACGTATGTATTCCGCCTTTGATGTGTCAAGTATAACAACACTACCATCCTCAAGAATACACGAACCACTGCATAGTTGATGTATCTTGTTTTTCATCTTGACTGATGTGTCAGCTATGATTGCTCCAGCCTTACCCACAACGATTTTATCTTTCTTTAATGTGTTAATGATGTCATGTGTGCTTTCCTTTATGTCACACCACAATATGTGTTCATTCACATTAGATTCAAATCCAGCCTCTGATTGTGTGTATGTTATAATGTGTTTATGAATATATGGTTGAATTTTATTATAGTCAGCATTTGAATAGTCTTTAACATTAGCATAACCGAAATTGCGTTCAGTAACATTAACAAACTCCTTTGCCCATTTATAAAAGTTTAATTGTTTAAACGGACTATTTAAACTAACCCAATATTGATGATAAATTTGCGAATAGCTTTCCGCGTTTGGTGTACCGGATAAGAATATCATTGGCAATGTGGACCAACGTTGTTTGATAAGTTTAGTTGATTTGTTTGGCTTTGGAAACGAACCATTTCGATGGTGTTCATCAGATACCAATATATCAAAGTCACCATCTACTTTGTGCAGTGATTCATTGTTTATTATTGTTATATCAAAGCTAAAACCAAATTTATCATAATCATCTTGAATGCTGCTAATGGCTTTCTTTTTAGTTATGAATAAAACATTTGATGCACCAAGTTCTTCGCATATTGATAATGATGTTAGTGTTTTGCCAGTCCTAACCTCCATCTGCAAATAGAGCAAACGATAGTCTGCAATGATGTCAACACCACGCCTTACAATGTCCTTTTGATAATCTCTTAACTCCATTAAAACAACTTTTGTTGCAGTTTATGGTCATTCAACCTTTTTATGGCTGCATCATAATACTCTTTATCCAACTCACACGCTGTCAGGTCAAAACCAAGATTGTGACAAGCAATGGCAATACTTCCTGAACCAAGATGTGTATCAAGTATTTTATCTCCTTCCTTTGCATAGTTCATCAATAACCATTCATACAACTTAACTGGTTTTTGTGTTGGATGTATTTTTTTACCATTATGTAAAGCTGATGTTGTTCTATATTTTTTGGCATTAGATTTAAAACTTGTTAAAGCTAACTCACCATCTGCCATTGTTGGTAAATGTTCTATATTAGGTTTGTCCCAATAAATAAAACACCGAGTATTTTTTAAATGCTCTATAAAATAATTTCCACCCCATATAATATAATTTTTAGAAACTCTCATAAGTTCAATAAAATACTCTTTTGGCGGTATTGTGTCATCCCATCCTTTATTTAAATCTTGATTATTTCTTCCAACATTTAATTTTACTCCATAAGGAGGGTCAACAATTGCAAGGTCAAAGTGATTGTCTTCATACCTTGCCATAAGGTCCATATTATCTTCGTTTGTTATATTCATAATTTAACAAGGTAAATCGTAATCTATCATGAACCATCTATCACCATTGGTATGACCTTCGGTATATTCACCGCCAATGTAGTTGGCATACTTCTTAACCCAAATGTTGAATTTCTTTTGTGTTAACCATTTCTTATAATCTTGATAATCATTGACAAACTGGTCATACATATTTCGTTTGTTAAGTCTAATATTAAATAATTCAGTTCCATCATAATTGCACCACTCATAAAACTCTTGTGATGTTTCACTAATAAATTTACGCAATTTGATATTCTTTGCATTGGTTTGTTTAATTAGTTTATGTTTAAAGTATAATTGAATACAACCAACCATGTAATTGTCAAATCGTGAATACTCATCCTCATCCCAGTCATCAAATAATGTTCGACCAAAATCATCATAAGGAGTTAAATCACTATTATAATATTGAGCCACCTCAACTTCATGCCTTCTTCTATCATGACTATTTCCTTCACCTTTGATTGCATAGTTGGTTGATATAAGCATTTTTGGTGATTCCTCAACACCAAGTTTTATTGCATCCTTTCCTTTGCGTTCTAATGTTATTCCTTCAGTCACTAAACTAAACTTTGATTCAAAATCAAAATTCTTCTTAACATCATCAAAGACAAGTATTTGTGTATCTTGACTAATTGTTTGATATGGAAATGATTTCTTATCATCAAATGATTTGCCATCTAATATGCCAACACGCCTGATTTCTTTTAAACCTTGCACAAATAAACCTTTTCCAGTTCCACCTTCAGGATTGTCACTAATTACCTCATCATTTAGTATTATAGCTTTATTATCAATCTTATTCTTATAAGTATGTAATAAATAACCAATTGTGCATTGAATGGATAATGGTTCACCGCTGGATATGTTATTTATGAATTTTGCATAATCGTTGTCAATCTTATCACTTTCTACATAATCACGATCAATGATTTGGTTCTTCCATATATACCCATTTACATTCACATACTCATTTAAAAATAGTTTGTCCTTTGTAACTTCCAAAATACCATTCCTAAATGCAATAAATGATTTGTGCTGGGTATCATTCAACATCATCAAGTCAATTGTTTCAAGTATGGTTAAAAACGAATCAGTAAACAAATTTTGATATGTTGCAACATATGAATAAACATCAATCTCATTATTGTCAAGTAAGTATTGCAAAACAAAATCCTTTATTATTTCGGTTGATGTTTCACTTACAATATTAGATTTGATTTTGACAAATGATGGTTTAAGACTATCAGCAAAAAAGAACTTTTTAAATCCATTACGTTCCAAGAATAGTTTATATTTTAAAGGATCTATTTTTATATTCTGCTTTTTGTCATAATACCAAAAGTCATCATGTTCTGATTCTTCACTTACTTGGTCATAAACATCATCATTAATGTTGTGCAGTTCCTTTACTTTTTCCTTACCATATTTAAGGTCCTTTTTTATTGCATCAGTTTTGGACCAATCTTCAAAATATTTTATTGCAAATGGTCTAATTCGATATGCACTTTTAATTGTGTTCTTTGTTTCATCTTCACTAAACTCACCATGAACCACATTGTTTAATATGTAGTTGACTGCATTAATCTCCTGAACACCATATTCACAAAATGCACTGGCAATGTCCAAGATAAAATTATTACGTTCACCCTCAATAAAATCCTTTTGCCAGTTGAACTTCATTATCAGTTCAATCTTTTTAAAATCATCATTGATTGGAATCGTTGGAACTTTATCAGCAATTAAAAAACCATCATCAACCAGCTTTGGATTGTACTGAATAGCTTCATAATTAATGTAAATATTTGGATCGTATGATTCGAAACAAACTCGGTCAACGTTGCAAGTAGCATTATCAAAATAGTCATAATTAAAATCCTTGTTAAACTGCTTAAAATATTGTTCATGTTCTTTTGCATTACATTTTGGTATTGATACAATGGCTTTATATCCATTTCGTGATGGTGACATAAATACCGAAACAATATGTTTGTTTTGCTTCAGTTGGTCAAACATCATATCCATTTTATTATTTGGTATTTTATCAAAGTCCAGCACCATTAAACCACTATGTTCTTTTAGTCCTGACTTTTTGCGTTGTGTAAATACACCGCCAAAGATGATACAAGGCAATTGATTTTTTAATTTGGAACGTGCATCAGCTTCCAGTTTCATCATCTTATCAATGATGTGTTTTGACTTTCCTTCCTTTATTCTTTTTAGTGATTGGTCAAGTTGGACATCATAGGGCACATCCGATGACTTGAATAGTGATTTAAAGATAGAAATCTTTGTGTTTTTTATCATATTGTGGCTACAAATTTATAATTTTTATTTTTAGACTAACAAAACAAATCCTATGTGTCCGCGTAAAACGCTGATAATCATATAGTTTAACGATTTAGGACACATTTATTTCCCAAGTGACCCCCCCCCCTTAAAATGATTTTGATTTTTGTGGGGGAGCAATAAGGGAAAAAATCTCAAAACGCGTCCTAATTAATAAAATGTTCTATTGCTTTGTCGATTGAACCATATGATTCTAAAACTTGCCATCCTAAATTTTCGATGTGCTTCTTTGAATAATGATCATAAGTTTCCAATCCTATTGATTGCAAATAAAAATGTCCTAAATCTTCTATTGTGTATTGCATAATGTATATATATTAAAATGCAATTATAGTATAAAAAAGTAATACAATGCAAGTTTATTTTATTTTTTTTATTGTAAAATATTTTTATACATTTGCAATTCAATATAACACGATGAAAAAAAATATATTAATCTACTTCGCAACATACCTTCCATTTAGCTTGGTATTGTTTGCACTTAATTATTCAGTCATTGCAACAATTATGTTTGTCATTGGCATTGTTTCACTATTAGAATTGTATAGTCATGACAGAATATGAAAAATCACAACTTCGTAAATTAGTATATGATAAACTTGATGAACTACAAAAAATGCACGTTGATTATTATAATGATGACGAAGAACATTATTCACCAGCTTTAAGAATAGAATCAAAAATTAGAGAATATCAAACCATATTGGAAAAACTTAAATGAAATTTCAAAACACAATATCAAACGAACTCAAAGATATTTTGAAGTGTTGCACAACTGTTCCTGAACGAATAAAGATTGCAGAGAAACACAACATATCAATCCACACACTTAATAGTGTACTTGAAGGAAAACGAAACATAACATATAACAATCACGATGCAATACTTGAACTACTTTCACAAGCAATAAGCAATGCAAAGTCTTTTCATATGTCATTGATAGATTATTTTCACGAAACAAAATTTATTAAATTTATATAAACATGGCAATTTTAGCAACAACAAACCAAACGAAAAAAAGCATTGAAATCATTCCTGCAGGTTCATATCCAGCAAGATGTTATTCAATGATCCACATTGGAACTATTGAGGAAACCTTCAATGGTGAAACCAAAGAACGAAACAAAGTAAGAATCACTTGGGAACTACCAACTGAAACAATGACATTCAATGAAGAACGTGGTGAACAACCTCGTGTCATTGCAAAGGAGTTTACTCTTTCGCTTCACGAGAAATCAACACTTCGTGCATTCTTGGAATCTTGGCGTGGTAAATCATTCACCGACAAAGAAGCAAGTTCATTTGATGTGACCAACCTTCTTGGCGTTCCTTGTCTTTTGTCAATCACGCACAAAACATCAGGCAATGGCAAAACCTATGCAAATATTGCCAGTGTGTCAATGCTACCAAAAGGAATGGATTGTCCTGATCAAATTAATCAGAATCAAGAATTTACCTATGATAATTTTAAGGAAGAATTATTTGATTCCTTTCCTGATTTTATCAAGGAAAAGATTGAACTATCTAAAGCATCCAAAAATTATATGGATAATAAATTACAATCATTAAGAGTAACTTTAGATGAAAACCTCCCATTTTAACGATATAGCAAACAATGTAATTCAGGGGATGACCGATCCCCTGATTGCATATGCAGAACTCAAAGAATTGAAACGCGAGATTGACCAAGCAATTAAGGATGTTGAACCTATTGCATTGGAGGAATCAGAGAAGTATGGCAAATCCTTTGAACTGCATGGTATTAAATTTGAACGAAGGAATGGAGCAACACGCTATGACTTTAAGCACATTGAACAATGGCAAATGTTGCACCAAGAACTGAAGAACTTTGAAACCGCATCGAAACAAGCACTTGCAGCAATGAAATACAACGCAAATTATGTTGATGAGAATGGTGAGCAGATTCCAGTTCCAAGATTAACCTATACAAAAGATTCACTAATTACAAAATGAAAAACGTACACCCTTATTTAATACCAGCCTTTGATGTTTATGAGATTAATAAACAACTGGCTGAATATACAACACCTGATGCAATAAAATATCAGGTTGCAAAATACTATGCAAAGAAACCAATCATCAAAGTTTTGTATGGCAACTTAACCGCTACCGATATGAAGGATTTGATTTGTAGTAAAACACGCAAACAAGAAATCATTCGTGGAAGGTATGCAACCATTTATTTTTTGCGTAATATATTAAACTTAAAACTTGCATCGATTGGAAAGTTGATGGGCTTTCGTGACCACTCCACAATTATTAATGCACTTAAAACATATGAAGCATTATGTGAGTATGAAAAACCATCGTTTGAAGATCACATCAATTTGTGTTCAGTTTTTAAAGTACCAAACCGAATCCAGTTTTTAAGATGAACCCATTAATTAAACTATATTTATTGTCACTTGAGATGATTCCTTTGTTGGATGATGTTGAAATACAAGGTGTCAAAGTACAACGTGATATTAAACGTGTGTCACGTACCCTTGAAACATTTGTTGTGGATGCTTGTGATTTACTTGAAAAACAAGATACAAAGAATGAAATCCATGACAAATTGGTGACAAACTTTAGTAAGTTAATGGATAGTTTAACGGAAGAAAATATTGTGAATCTGTGATTTTTCATTTATTGTTTATTTATTTATTCCAACCCACATCATCGTTTGATGGTGTGGCAAGGAGTAATTCATTGGTTGACGCAATCATTTATGTTGAATCACGCAACAATCCAAACGCTTGGAACAAACGTGAAGATGCTTGTGGTGTTTTGCAGATTAGACCAATCATGATAAAAGATGTGAACCGCATTTTAAAACGCAATCAATACACCTTAAATGATAGATGGAGCAAAACAAAATCCATTGAAATATTTTATATTATACAAGAATACTATTCACCCAACGGAACACCTGAACGCATTGCACGTGTTTGGAATGGTGGACCAAACGGATACAAAAAACCACAAACACTTGCCTATTGGCACAAAGTCAAAGAACAATTATGAACTGGAAATACTACATTCTCACACTTGGATTTGCATTGATTGTTGCATCATTAATGATCAACGATTTAACACGCATGAAAAACATTGAACCGCCTATCCTAACCAATACCGATACAATATATTTGCAATTGGATAGCTTACAAAAACAACAAGATACAATCAAACTATATTATGAAAAAGAAATATCTAATTATCATATACTTCCTTCTTCTGAACGCATTCGCTTATTCTCAAACCGCATTAATCGATGAAAAGACTGGTGATACTTTGGTTATTATTACCATTAGTCAAATGGATAATATTTATGTTGAATTGTTGCAAAAAGATTCTCTTGTTGCTCAATCGAAAATAAATGCATTTAAGGAACTTAAATACACCCAGTTAATAGATAGTACACAAACAAACCTTAAACGCACTCAACACGCTTTAAATGACCTTAAACAACGTTATGATGTTGTACTGACCAGCAACCAAAGACAACAACACAAACTTAAACGTTCACGCCAATCACTATTGATTGCACTTGGTGTTATTGCTTTGCAGATTGTTTTAAAATAAATGCGTAAACCTTGCCACTTGACCATGATCTTTGTGTAATAGGAAACCTTCAATCGCTTTTGGTGAATGCTGGAATCCATTCCGATGATGCCATGAATCCGTACCGCTTGGTGAACGTAATGACTCAATTGTGATACCCTGATAATCTTTCGATTGCTTATGGTGAACATGGTGGGTAAAAATGTATCTGTGCTTTGTATTTGCCCAATATTCTTTTGCCTCAACTGCCATGAGCAATGGAAGGTCATTCATCTTTGCACCATCACCATGTGTTGTGCCAATCACGTTCTGACCATACTGAAAATACTTTCGATGTGCAATTGAGCAATCAAAGGTCATGTTCTTGTTATTTCTAAACCACGTTTGAATGACATCCGCTAAAAAGAATCCACTTTGATAGTCATGGTTAGATGGATTGAATGTGAAGTGTACATCAGCCAATGGAAGCAACATTTCAAGAACATCAACATAAACTTGTTTTGCTTTTAAAAAGTTTGAGTAAAACATTCCATCCGTATCTTGATTTGTCCCTGAAGTTGTTTGTCTTTTGGGGGAATCGATGTGAAGTATATCATTGCCACCAATAAAAAGTATTTGGTCTATATTATAACCACGTGATTTGTCAATGATGCCTTGCACACCTTCCTTCACACGTTGCACTGCAATGTTTGTGTTGTAGTCCTCACCAGTTTCAAACGCTTCACAAAGTTTGCCAATGTGAACATCAGCTGGATCAACAACCAATAAATGACCATCTTGAATTTTGGTCCTTGTTAATGGTGGGTAGGTTGGTGCATAATCTTTTAAATCATTGATTAGTTGTTCACGAATTTTATCATAATCAACCGCACCTTCAAAGTCAGGATTCTTAAAAAATAAACTTGTGTCTTTGGTTTTAACCCAACCATGTTTGACGTTGTGAGTTGGCACACCAGCCGTTTCACAATATGCATCAATCTTGGATTTTAATTTTAAGAAGTATTTTTTTGCACTGGCTGGTGATTTACCAGTCAAGTCAGCTATCCTTTTATAATATTGAACACGTTGTTCATTATCAAATTGTGGATACTTGTTAAAAATCTCAATCCATTCATCCGAATAAATTAATTTCATTTTGTACATTATATGATGGACACGCTTTGTTTGAAAACTCATTGTGTCCATGAATATTCACATCAGGATA
>VMHT01072996.1_pt1 | contig 10012 bp, 6 predicted proteins | sample 4693611 | NCBI WGS metagenome assembly VMHT01 (sample SAMN12280063, study PRJNA550983) | marine metagenome | isolation source: seawater sampled from same location over 5 years 0.02-0.2 micron viral filtrate | place: USA: collected off the coast of southern California halfway between the port... ...
AAAGAGGCTGAAATAAATTTTATTAAAGGTAATAGCCTAGATCTTTTAAAAAATATAAATGAGAAATTTGATTTATATCATATAGATGGCGCTCATTCACCTCAGATAATAGCTAAAGAAGTTTTATTATGTATATCTAATAAATCTTTTGATAAAATAAATGTTTTATTTGATGATGTTGAATTTATGTTAAAAATAAAAGATAAAATTTTAGAAAACTTCACTATAATTAAAGAAATAGACACAAGTTGTAAAGGTAGAAATTACTATTTAGAATTTAAATTTAACCCAATTCAAATTAAAAAATTTAGAAATTTTTATTATAAATTTATCATTCTTTCTTTCCCAAAAAGAATTATACAAAAACTCAAAAATATAATAAAATAATTGATATTTAAATTATTTAATAAACTTTGTTAAATCTGGTTTAAAATATTTTGGTCCTTTCATAACTTTACCAAATTCATTATAAATTGGCTCACCATTGTCATCTAACTTACTCATATTAGAATTCTGAACCTCATCAAAACATTTGTCTAAATCTATACCAAAAGCATGTCCAGCCCCGTAAGTAACGTATAATATATCGGTAAGAGCATCTGCTACCTCTAGTAAATCTTTATTTTTCATTGCTTCTTTAAGTTCATCTAACTCTTCTTTTATTAAACTTATTCTTAATTCATTTATTTTATCAGTACTTAATGAAGGTTTATTTTTAACGTCTTGCCCAAAGGTTTTCATAAAAATACCTACTTTATCAAAATTTGTCATTTTGCTCCTGTATGTTATCTAAATTTTAATATATAAATAATATTAATTTATCAATGAAATTTAGAAAAGAATTTGACAGTATCGGTTCTATCAATGTTCCCGCAGATAAATATTGGGGGGCCTCAACACAAAGGTCAAAAAAATATTTTGATATTGGGGAATTTCTTGTAAGACCTATTTTAATAAAATCTATAGCAATAATTAAAAAAGCTGCAGCAAAAGTTCATGTAAAAGAAAAACAAATTTTACCTAATGTTTTTAATGCAATTATTAGAGCAGCTAATGAAGTCATATCTGGTAAATTAGACGAACATTTCCCATTAAAAGTTTGGCAAACTGGCTCTGGTACACAAACAAATATGAACGTGAATGAAGTCATAGCTAACAGAGCTATAGAAATACTAGGTGGAAAAAAGGGCACAAAAAAACCAGTTCATCCTAATGATCATGTTAATAAATCTCAATCTACAAATGATGTATTTCCAACTGCAATGCACATAGCAATTGCTCTAGAAGTTAAAGAGAAATTGCTACCATCTCTTGAATTGTTAAATAAAGAATTAAAAAAAAAAGTTTCACAGTTCAAGACTATAATCAAAGTTGGGAGAACTCACCTTCAAGATGCAACACCTTTATCTTTGGGGCAGGAATTTTCTGGTTACCAATCTCAATTACAAGATTGTATATTTAGAGTTAAAAATGCCTTAAATGAAATTTATTTTTTAGCTCAAGGTGGAACAGCTGTAGGCACAGGAATGAATAGTAAAAAAGGATTTGATAAAAAAATTATCAAAGAAATTAAAAAAATCACAAAATTACCCTTTAAACCAACTAAAAATAAATTTGCAGCTTTGGCTGCACATGATGAAATTGTTAATTTTTCGGGAACCTTAAATACTACTGCAGTTTGTTTAATGAAAATCGCAAACGACATAAGATTTTTAGGATCAGGTCCTCGAGCTGGATATGGTGAATTAATTTTACCAGCTAACGAACCTGGCTCATCAATTATGCCTGGCAAAGTAAATCCTACACAATCTGAAGCGGTAACAATGGTGTGTGTAAAAGTTATTGGAAACCATAATGGAATTACGATTGCGGGTTCTCATGGACACTTTGAATTAAATGTTTTTAAACCACTAATTGCACATAATATTTTACAATCTATTGATTTACTATCAGACAGTACAAGGAATTTCTCCTTGTATTGTGTTAAAGGTTTAAAAGCTGATAAGGAAAAAATTAAAGATTATTTAGATAATTCATTAATGTTAGTTACAGCACTCGCACCGCATATTGGCTATGATAACGCTGCAAAGATTGCCAAAACAGCTTTGAAGAATAAAACAACTTTAAAAACAGAAGCTTTAAGATCAGGACTGATAAGCGAAAAAAAATATAATGAGATTATTGTTCCTAAAAGAATGATCTATCCGGCATAAGCATTAAAAAAATTATTTACAAAATTTTTAAATTTAACTTTATTAAAATTTCTATTTCTCTTTGAATTAAAGTTATTTATAAATTCATCTAATTTAGAAAAGTTTTTTCCATCCACTATAATATTATCAAAACTAACAGATCTTTGATTTAAATCAAAAATAAAATCAAATTGCATTTGTTTCAAATCTTTCCTTAAATTTTTTTTAATTTGAAAAGATCTATAAAAATTTTCATCATCATAAAAATCTATCTGAACTTTGCCGACAAGATTTATTTTTTCTTTGTCTATATTTAAAATCGCTTTTTTTAATGAAATTTTTAGATCCTCTTTCCATAATATTGTTGATTCATCTAAATTTATCTCACCTTGTTCAATACTAACTTTTAAAAATAAGTTATTTAACTCACTCACATTAACAATATCTTTAATATTAAAATCAAAATTTATATTTAGGTTTAAATTGTTAAATATTTCTGACTCTATAATGTCATAAAGTATTGAGTCATTCTCAAATAATTTTTTTGAACTCACTCCTTCATAATTAAAATTTGCATAAAAATAGAATGGTTTAAAATCTAATTTTCCAAAATAATTATTTTTACTGTTCTTAGATTTAAAATTAAATGAGTCTTTTTTAATCTGGTAATCAAAAGATGAGCTATCATTTATCAATGAAATTTCTAAAGTACCTTGTTTAATATTTTTATTATTATAGGAAGTAATATTTTCTAAATCTAATCTTATTTTTTTCGAATTAAATTTAAAAAATATTTCTTTATTAAATTTATCATTTTCAACTAAAATTTTAAAAGGAATATTAAAAATTTCATTCTTAGAAGAAAGAGAGTTTTTTAAATTATTAAAATCGAAATAAAATTTGCTATTATAAACTTTATTAATGAATAATATTTCATCATTTTTACTTTTAAAAAAGATATTGCTATTATTAATTAAAATTTTATGGTCATTAGGTTCTGTTTTTAATAAATTACTAAAAAAAGATAAATCATCTTTATAAATATTAAAGTTTGCACGATTAATAACTAAATCTTTAATTTGTAAATTTTTTGATATCAAATCATTAATCGATATAAATATTTTAAAATTTTTAATCTCAGCTATATCTTTTTTATTACGAATTATTGTAGAATTTTTAGCAACAAAATGAGGTTTTGGTAAAAGTCCATATGAAATTTTTTCGTTAAATTTGACATCAAAATCATATTTTTTCAAAATTTGTTTTTTAATTTCTATTTTGATACTGTTTTTATCATAAAAAGTGGGTATCAAAAAATACCCAATTATTAGAATCAATATTCCACCAAAAATTAAGATTATTTTGTTATTTTGAATAAAATTAATTTTTTTTAAATTTTTTAATTGATTAAAATTTCTTTCTATTAAAAGATTTAATGATAAAAATTGCTTCTTAAGTTTTTTAAAAAAAAAATTATGTTTTTGCATATTGTTTTTCAGAACTTATAATTAAAAATATCAAATGGTAAACTCTGAATATTTTAAAGATCTAAATAAAGCTCAAAAAGAAGCTGTAAAAAGCCTAGATGGCCCTCTTTTGATAGTTGCAGGGGCTGGTTCTGGAAAAACAAAAGTTTTGACTTCTAGGATAGCTAACATAATAAGAGAAAAAAAGGCATTTCCAAATCAAATATTAGCTGTAACATTTACTAACAAAGCGGCAAAAGAAATGCAGATACGAGTTAGCAAAATTCTTGGCTCTGCAGCAACTAGCTTATCCTGGCTAGGAACATTTCACTCTATATGTGCAAAACTTTTACGAAAACATGCTTCAGCTGTTAATCTCAATTCAAATTTCACAATAGTTGATACAGATGATCAAATAAGATTGATTAAAAATATATGTAAAGCTGAAAACATAGATATAAAACAATTAGCACCAAGGTATGTTCTTGCAATTATTGATAGATGGAAAAATAAAGGATTTTACCCAAATGAAGTCGTGATAAATAATAGAGATCTCTATGAAAAAAATATTTTACCAATATATAAAATTTATCAAAAGAAACTTATTGATTTAAATTCTTGCGACTTTGGAGACTTGATTTTACATACAGTAAAAATTTTAGAAAAAAATATTGAAATAAGAGAAATTTACTCAAGAAATTTTAAATACATTTTAGTAGATGAATATCAAGATACTAATTTTATTCAAAGTAAATGGTTAAATTTACTTTCCGAAAAAAATAAAAATATTTGTTGTGTAGGTGATGATGATCAGTCAATTTATAGTTGGCGAGGTGCAGAAATAAAAAACTTTTTAGAGTTTGATCAGGTTTATGAAAATACTAAAGTTATTAGACTTGAGGAAAATTATAGATCATCTCAAAATATTTTATCAATAGCCTCTGGCCTTATTTCAAATAATCAAAATCGAGTTGGAAAAAATCTTAAAGCAACTTTAGAGGAGGGCGAGCTTGTAAAATTAAATTGTTTTAAAAATGGAAAAGATGAAGCAATAGGAGTTTCAGATGAAATAGAGAAAATTAAAAAAAAATATTCATTAAATAATATTGCAATACTCGTTCGAGCAATATTTCAAACTAGAGAGTTTGAAGAGAGATTCTTGAAAATAGGAATGCCTTATAGAATTTTAGGAGGTACAAAATTCTATGAAAGAGCTGAAATAAAAGATTGTATTGCCTATTTGAGAATAATTTATCAAGAAAAAGATGACTTAGCTTTTGAAAGAATAGTTAATAATCCTAAACGTTCAATAGGTGATAACACACTTAAATTGATACATGTATATGGTAAAAAAAATTCTCTATGTTTAGAAAATGCTTCAAGAAATATGATAACTGAAAATTTAATTAAACCTAAAACAAAAATAGGTTTAAAGTTATTTTTGGATTTATTAGTCAAATGGAGAAAAGACTTAAATATTCAAAAAGTTACTCATGTGAAATTATTACAAACTATCTTAGATGAATCTGGATATTCGGCAATGTTAAAAAATAAGAAAGATTTTGATAATGAAAATAGATTAGAGAATATTAAAGAACTTTTAAGTGCAATGAAAGAATTCGATACTCTTGAAAGTTTTTTAGAACATGTTTCGCTTGCAACGTCTATTGATCAAGATTGGGAAGGTCAAAAAATAAACATGATGACAATGCACGCAGCAAAAGGTCTTGAATTCGATGTAGTTTTTTTACCTGGATGGGAAGAAGGTCTTTTCCCCCATCAAAAATCAATAGAGGAGAAAGGTCAAAATGGATTGGAAGAAGAAAGAAGACTTGCCTATGTCGGAATAACTAGAGCAAAAAAGTTAGCTGCTATATCTTTTTCTATGAATAGATTTTATCAAGGTGATTGGATAGATAGTATGGCGTCAAGATTTGTGGATGAACTTCCAAATAAGTATTTAGAAAAAAATTCTTTTTTTGATGAAAATACTAACAATGATGAAGATTTCGACTTTAACCAAGATTTTGAGATTGAAGAAGGCACAAGAAGTCCAGGTTGGACTAGATATCAGAAAAGAATTAAATGAAGGAAATTTTAATTTTAAAAAAAAAATTTAAAATTTATGGAATCGACGGTTACGTTGTACCTAAAAATGATGAATTTTTTGGTGAATATTCAAAAATTAATAGACTTCAAACTATTTCAAAATTTACTGGCTCAGCTGGCCTAGCAGTTATATTAAAAACTAAAAATTTTTTATTTCTTGATGGAAGATATACAATTCAAGGAGAAATAGAATCGGGAAAAAATTTTAAAATAATTAGTTATGAAAAAATTTTTGATTGTAATTTTTTTAAAAATCTCACTTTAGGAATTGATCCAAAGTTATTTACAAAAAATCAAATTAAAAAATTTTTTTTAAAAAACAACAAAATTAAATGTATTAATCAAAACTTAATAGATGAAATCAAAAATAAAAAAATAATTAAAAGTAAACCTTTTTATTCTTTGGATAAAAAAGTAGTGGGTGAGCACCACAGATCAAAAATTAAAAGAATTTCAGAATATTTAATAAAAAATAAATCTGATTATATATTTGTTAGTGCACCTGAAAACATTGCTTGGATTTTAAATATAAGAGGTTTTGATATACCAAATAGTCCTATTCCTAATTGTCGATTAATTATAAGTAAGGAAAAAAAAATATTTTTAATATGTGAAAAAGAAAAAATAAAAAAATTAGTCAAAGAAAAAAAAATTAATTTAAATCAAATAATTAGTCCAAATAAATTAAAAGATAAACTTAAAAAATTAAAAGGTAGAAATTTTATAATTGATAAAAAGACTTGTTCTATTTTTTTTGAAAATTTAATAAAATTAAGATTTAATATTGTAGATAAAGCTGATCCAACTTATTTATTTAAATCAATAAAGAATATTGTTGAGATAAAAAATATGATTAATGCTCATATCTTAGATGGAGTAGCTTTAACAAAATTTATTTACTGGATTAAAGTTATAAATAAAAAAAAAATAAGCGAAATAGATGCACAAAAAAAATTAGAGAAATTTAGAAAAAGAAACAAAAAATATTTATTTCCAAGTTTTGATACTATTGCAGGTGCCGGTGAAAATGGAGCCATTGTTCATTATAGAGCCAAAAAATCTAATGCAAAAATGATAGATAAAGATGATATTTTTTTATGTGACTCTGGAGGGCAATATAAATATGGAACTACTGATGTAACCAGAACTCTTTGCTTCAAAAAACCAAAAAAAAATATCCAAGATATTTTTACAAAAGTTTTAAAAGGACACATTGCTGTTGTAAAAACTAATTTGAATAAATACAATACTGGAAACAAAATTGATTTAAAAGCAAGAGAATTTTTAAAAAAAGATGGCCTTGATTATTCACATGGAACCGGTCATGGAGTTGGATATTTTTTAAATGTTCATGAAGGTCCTCAATCTATTTCAAAATTTAACAAAATAAAAATTTTACCAGGAATGGTTATAAGTAATGAACCTGGATATTATAAAAAAGGTCACTTTGGTATCCGTATAGAAAACTTAATTTATGTAAAAAAAAATAAAAAAAATATATTCTTTGAAAACTTAACTCTAGCACCAATCGAAAAAGATTTAATTAATTTTAATATTTTAAATCACGAGGAACAAAAATATTTATTTAAATATCATTTAGATATTTATTCTAAACTTTCAAAATATTTAAGTAAGTCAGAAAAAAAATGGCTAGCTAGTTTTATTTAGCATCTTAAGCCACTCATTCTGGTTAATAATTTTAATTTTAAGATCTTTAGCGTTTTCAACTTTTCTTTTAGTTGGTTTGTCACCAATAATTAAAAAATCTAATTTTTTTGAGACACTACTTACAGTAGTTCCAGAATTTTCCTCTATCAAAGATTTGGCTTCTGCCCTGCTGATGCCATCTAGCTTTCCAGTTAACATAAAAGTTTTATTCTTTAACAAACCATTTTTATTAGTTGGCTCTGCATCTTTTACGGTCAAAATCTTTTCTAATTTTTGTAATATATTTAGGTTTGTTTTATTAGTAAAAAAATTTTTTATTGAATTTACCTGTGTTTCACCAATCCCATCTATATTTAATAATTCATTAAATTGATTTTTTAACGATAAAGATGAAAAATTTTTTAGTGATTTAAAATATTTTGATAATATCTTTGCATTTTCTAAACCAATATGTCTTATTCCTAATGAATAAATAAATCTTTCAAATGAAATATTCTTTCTCTGTTCAATTGAATATTTTAGATTATTGACAGACAGACTGCCCCAGCCGTCCATTTTCTCAATTTTATCAAAATTCAAATCGAAGATATCTTGCGGTAGCCTTATTAATTTAATTTTCCAAAAATTTTCAACGATTTTTTTTCCAAATCCCTCAATATTAAAAGCTTCTTTTGATACGAAATGTTTGATTTTTTCTATAGCTATTTTTTCACAATCATAACCCTCACTTGAGCATCTTCTTACTGCATCCTCTTTTTTTGTTACTAAATTAAATTCTTTTATTGTTTTAGAACCACAAGAGGGGCATTTAATTGGAAATTTAAATTTAGTAGAGTTTTTCTCTCTTTGTTTCAGGTCTATCGAGATGACATGTGGGATAACATCCCCAGCTCTCTCAATAACAGCTACGTCTCCAACTCTAATGTCTTTTCTAATTATTTCTTCCTCATTATGTAAAGTTGCATTTGACACTACAACACCTCCAATATTTATTGGTTTGATTTTCGCTACTGGGGTAAGAGCACCTGTTCTGCCTATTTGAATCTCAATATTCACAATTTTTGATACGCCGCTATTTGCAGAAAATTTATGAGCAATGGCCCATCTTGGAGCATTTGCCACATTACCAAGTCTTTTTTGTAATTTTAAATCATTAACTTTATAAACAATTCCATCTATATCAAAATCTAATTCGCTTCTTTTTTTTTCAATTTCGTTATAATTTTTTATTAAATCTTTAATTCCTGTTATAGTTTTGTTTAAAGGATTGGTCTTGAATCCCCATTTATGTAAATTTTCTAAATATTCAGATTGAGTATTGATTTGCATGTTCTTTTCATGTCCAAAAGTATAGGCAATAAATTTTAAGGGAATTTTTTTAGTCTCATTGGAATTTTTTTGTCTTAATGATCCTGAAGCTGCATTTCTTGGGTTGGCAAAATTATTTTTTAATTTTTTAAAATCACTGTTTTGAATAAAAACTTCACCTCTAATGTCGATTTCTTTAGGAAAGTTTTTATCATTAATTAATTTTGGTATATCATTTATAGTCATTAAATTTTCAGTTATATCTTCTCCTTGTTTTCCATCTCCTCTAGACAATCCTTTTATAAACTTTCCATTTTTGTAAATCAAAGATGCTGAGATACCATCAATCTTAGGTTCAACGCTATATTCAATTTGAAAATCATTTCGATTATCAAGATAATTATTCATCTTCTTTTCAAAATTAATTAGATCCTCCTCACTAAAAGCATTTGTTAAAGATAACATGGGTATTTTATGATTAATTTTTTTAAAAGTTTTAGAGGGTTTAAAACCTAAAGTTTCTGCAGGCGATTCTTTACTCTTTAAAAATTTATAATTCTTTTCTAAATCTAAAATTTCTTTTTTAAGATTATCAAAATCTGCATCACTAATTCGAGACTTATTTTTTTCAAAATATAAATAATTGTAATCTTTAAATTTTTTAATTTTTTCTTTATATATCTTTTTTAACTGGTCTTTTTTCATTCTTAAAAAAAAGATTTAATTCTATCAAGAAGTTTTTTCTTTTTCTCTTTTTGTTTTTTTTGTTTATTTCTTTTTAATGCAGCATAATCTTTATTAAAAACTTTGTATGATTGTTCATACCATGTGCTTGATTGATAATTATAACCTAAAATTTTGGCATATTTCTTAGACTCATTTTCAAGTCCAATTTTATAATATATTTCAACTAAACGATGAAGAGCCTCCTCAACATAGATCGTAGTTTGATATTTTTTTAAAACAAAAGTAAGTCTATTAATTGCTGCAATCCATTTTTCTTTTTTTATATAATGTCTAGCTATATACATTTCTTTTGCAGCAAGAATATCTTGAATTAAATCTAATTTATACTCAGAGTCTAGTGCATAATCAGAGTCTGGATAAGTTTTTACAACATATTGAAAATATTTTTTTGATTGCTCTAGAGGTTTTAAATCTTTTTTTTCATCAACAATACTATCATAATAATTCATAGCTAATAGATAGTTAGCATAATCTAAATTTTTACTTTTTGGATACAAACCAATGAATCTCTGAAGTTCTTTG
>VMHT01199760.1_pt1 | contig 10012 bp, 10 predicted proteins | sample 4693611 | NCBI WGS metagenome assembly VMHT01 (sample SAMN12280063, study PRJNA550983) | marine metagenome | isolation source: seawater sampled from same location over 5 years 0.02-0.2 micron viral filtrate | place: USA: collected off the coast of southern California halfway between the port... ...
AATGTTAGAAAGTTAGAATGGCAATTAATCCATCAGAAGTAACAAAATTATTAAAAGATCAAATTAAAAACTTTGGTGAGACAGCTGAAGTTTCTGAAATAGGAAAAGTTTTATCAGTTGGTGATGGTATTGCCCGTGTTTATGGACTTGATAATGTTCAAGCGGGAGAAATGGTTGAGTTTGAAGATGGTTCTAAAGGAATGGCTTTAAATCTAGAAAATGATAATGTGGGTGTTGTAATTTTCGGAGACGATAGAAAGATTAAAGAAGGTGACACTATTAAAAGAACAAACGCTATAGTGGATGTGCCCGTAGGAAAAGAACTTTTAGGAAGAGTTGTTGATGGACTAGGAAACCCAATTGATGGTAAAGGAGCTCTTTCAGCTAAAGAGAGAAAAAGAGTTGAAGTGAAAGCTCCTGGTATTATTCCAAGACAATCTGTTAGTGAGCCAATGCAAACAGGTCTTAAATCAATTGACTCCCTTATTCCTGTTGGCAGAGGACAAAGAGAATTAATTATCGGAGATAGACAAACGGGCAAAACTGCTGTTGCTATCGACGCGATCATTAATCAAAAAAAAATTAATGAATCATCTGATGAAAAAAAAAAATTATACTGCGTATATGTAGCCATAGGACAAAAGCGTTCAACAGTAGCACAAATTACAAAAACATTAGAAGAGGCCGGAGCGCTAAAATATACTACAATTGTTGCAGCTACAGCTTCAGATTCCGCGCCATTGCAATTTTTAGCTCCTTATACAGGTTGCACAATAGGAGAGTATTTCAGAGATAATGGTATGCACGCCCTAATAGTTTATGATGATTTATCTAAACAGGCGGTAGCTTATAGACAAATGTCACTATTGCTCAGAAGACCGCCCGGTCGTGAAGCATATCCAGGTGACGTTTTTTATTTACATAGCAGATTATTAGAAAGATCTGCTAAACTAAGTGATGCGAATGGTGGTGGATCTTTAACAGCATTACCTATTATTGAAACTCAAGCGGGCGACGTATCTGCTTATATTCCAACAAATGTAATCTCTATTACAGATGGACAAATTTTTTTAGAAACTGAATTATTCAACCAAGGTATAAGACCAGCTGTAAATGTTGGATTATCTGTATCCAGAGTAGGATCAGCTGCTCAAACTAAAGCTATGAAAAAAGTTGCTGGTTCTATTAAATTAGAATTAGCTCAATATAGAGAAATGGCTGCATTTGCTCAATTTGGATCAGATTTAGATGCTTCCACTCAACAGCTATTAAATAGAGGTGCAAAATTAACTGAATTATTAAAACAAAATCAATACTCTCCAATGACCGTCGCTGAACAAGTCATATCTGTATTTACTGGTGTAAAAGGCTTTTTAGATGATGTGGAATTAACAAAAATTAAAAAATTTGAAAATGGAATAATAGAAAAAATTAAATCAGAAAAACCAGAAATTATTGATGCAATTCAAGCTTCAGGAAAACTAGAGGATGACATAGAAAAACTCCTAGTTCACGAAATCGAAGAATACAAGAAAGCAAATAAATAATGCCAAGTCTAGATGATTTAAAAAAAAGAATTAAGAGTGTAAAATCAACTCAAAAAATTACAAAAGCAATGAAAATGGTTGCTGCCGCAAAACTAAGAAAAGCTCAAGAGAACGCAGAAAAAGGAAGACCATATAGCCAAAAAATGCAAAATATTATCCTTAACCTTACTAATTCAATTAATGATCCTCAAAATGCACCAAAATTATTGGTAGGAAATGGACAAGATAAAACTTATTTGTGCCTCGTATTAACAGCAGACAGGGGTTTATGTGGTGGCTTTAATTCAAATATATGTAAGTTGGCAAAAACTAATTTTAAGAAAATTTTAAGTGATGGCAAGGAATTAAAAATAATTACAGTAGGATCAAAAGGTTTAGATCAAATTAAAAGGGAATATGGAAAATATGTAATTAAAAAATTTAGTTTTAAGGATAAAAAACATATATCATTTGCCGAAGCTGAAATTATTGGAAATGAAATTATAAATTTATTTAATAATAATGAATTTGATAAATGTATTTTGTTTTATAACAATTTCAAAAATGTTATTACTCAAATACCTCAAGCTCAACAGATAATTCCAGCTGAAAAACTAACTTCAGACAAAAATAAAGAGACAACATCATATGAATTTGAACCTGATGAAGATGAAATTTTAGAAGATTTGTTGCCTAAAAATATCTCCACTCAAGTTTTTAAAGCATTTTTAGAAAATGCAGCAAGTGAACAAGGATCAAGAATGACCGCAATGGATAACGCTACAAGAAATGCGGGTGATTTAGTTGATAAACTAACGATTAATTATAACAGAAGCAGACAAGCTTCGATAACTAAAGAATTGATTGAAATTATATCAGGAGCAGAGAGTTTATAATGAGTGAAAAAGGAAAAATAACACAAATTATTGGTGCGGTAGTAGATGTGAGTTTTGAGAATGAGTTACCAGAAATATACACAGCTTTAGAAGTAAGTAATTCTGGAAATAGATTAATCTTAGAAGTGGCTCAGCATTTGGGTGAAAATAGTGTTCGTACAATTGCAATGGATGCTACGGAAGGATTAAAAAGAGGTGATGAAGTTATAAATACCAAAAACCCAATAAGTGTTCCAGTGGGACCAGAAACTCTTGGAAGAATTATAAACGTAATTGGTGAACCCATTGATGAAAAGGGAGATGTAAAGACCAAAGAAAAATGGCCTATTCATAGAGCTGCACCAAAATTTACAGATCAAGCAACCGAAACGGAGCAACTAGTTACAGGAATTAAAGTCGTAGATTTATTGGCGCCATACGCAAAAGGAGGAAAGATAGGTCTTTTTGGAGGAGCAGGTGTTGGTAAAACAGTTACAATTATGGAATTAATAAATAATATAGCAAAAGCCCATGGAGGGTTCTCAGTGTTTGCGGGAGTAGGTGAAAGAACTAGAGAAGGTAACGATCTTTACCATGAGATGATAGAGTCTGGAGTGATTAAACCAGACGGAAAAGGTTCAAAGGCAGCACTAGTATATGGGCAAATGAATGAACCACCAGGAGCTAGAGCTAGAGTAGCTTTAACAGGTTTAACAGTTGCAGAATATTTTAGAGATAAAGAAGGACAGGACGTTCTTTTTTTTGTGGATAATATATTTAGATTTACACAAGCAGGATCAGAAGTATCAGCTTTATTAGGTAGAATACCATCAGCAGTTGGATACCAGCCAACCTTAGCGACAGATATGGGTAATTTACAAGAAAGAATAACATCTACAGACAAAGGTTCAATTACATCAGTTCAGGCGATTTATGTTCCAGCAGATGACTTGACAGATCCGGCGCCAGCAACATCATTCGCGCACTTAGATGCAACAACTGTATTATCAAGACAGATCGCAGAAATTGGAATTTATCCAGCTGTTGACCCTTTAGACTCGACATCAAGAATTTTGGATCCAAGAATAGTAGGTGAAGAACATTACAGAGTAGCTAGAGATGTTCAAAAAATCCTTCAGGCTTACAAATCTTTACAAGATATTATAGCTATTTTAGGAATGGATGAACTATCTGAGGAAGATAAATTGACTGTAGCAAGAGCTAGAAAAATACAAAGATTTTTATCTCAACCATTCTTTGTAGCAGAAGTATTTACAGGCTCACCAGGAAAATTAGTAGATTTAGATGATACTATTAAGGGTTTTGATGCAATATGTAAGGGTGAATACGATCATTTGCCAGAAGCAGCATTTTATATGGTTGGTGGCATTGAAGAGGTAATAGAAAAAGCAGAAAAATTATCTAAAGACAGTAAATAATGTCCGATAAATTTATAGTTGAAATTATAACGCCAAATAAAACAATCCTTAAAACTGAAACTAGTGAAGTGATAATTCCTTCCTATGAGGGTCAAATGGGCATATTAAAAGATCACATATCGCTTATAACCTTTTTAAGACCAGGTATAATATCTCTACAAGATCAAGAAAAAAAATATTATGTAGAAGAGGGAACGGTCGAATTTTCAAATAACAATCTACTAATTTTAACTTCGACAGCAAAAGATATAAAGAATTTAAAACAAAACTTAATTAACGATTTATTAAATACAGCTGAGATAAAACTAAATGATGATAATTCATCCGATAAAGAGAAATATATATCATCTTACAAAATAAGCACATTAAATGAAATTAACTAATAACTAATTTAATCTCTTTCAGCAGATCTAAATATAAATTTTTCTTGAACTTAACTATCACCTTTGGCAACATATCAATTTCAATCCATTTCCATTGAATAAATTCAGGATGTTCTGTGTTTAGATTGATTTCATTTTCATTACCGATAAATTTTGCTATAAACCATTTTTGTTTTTGTCCTCTAAATTTACCTTTCCATATAAGGCCAATAAGATTCTTTGGGAGTTCATATTGATAAGTTTGACTAATAGCTTTAATAATTTTAATACTTTCAATACTAGTCTCTTCGTATAATTCTCTTTTCATTGCGGAAATAAAATCCTCACCATCTTCAACACCGCCTTGTGGCATTTGCCATTTATCTCCAGAATTGTCTATACGTTTTCCAACAAAAACTTGATCTTTATTATTAAGTAGGATTACGCCAACACCATTACGCATAGGGAGTTTTTTATTATCCATTAATCAGGAATTAAAAAGTTTTATAGCGTAGTTTAATTGATTATCTTTGTCAGATTTTATTTTAAAATCTTCACCGATTTCTTCAACCAAAATATCAGGTGTTACACCTACCTCTGATATGGATTTACCTGAGGGTAAGTAATATTTTGAAATTGTTAATCTTATGCCACCACCATTTTGGAGTGGAATAATGGATTGAACAGAACCTTTTCCAAAAGAATTTTCCCCTAGAACTATAGCTCTTTTATGATCCTTTAGAGCGCCTGCAAATATTTCAGAAGCAGAGGCCGAACCATTATTAATTAAAATAATTATTGGTTTGCCTTTGATTTCATCACCCCTTCTAGCAAAAAATTTTCTAGTTTCTGAAACATTCCTACCTTTTGTGGAAACTATTTCACCATCTTCTAAGAAAAAATCAGTAATATTTATTGCTTGTGTGAGAAGTCCACCCGGATTATTTCTTAGATCAATAACGTATCCTTTTATTTTTTGGTTTTTTTCAAATTTTTTTAATGATTTTAAAACTTGTTTATCGCTATTTTCATTAAATGATTTTAATCTTATATATCCGATATTCTTATCTTTACTGATCACTTCTGCGTTTACCGACTGTACTTCAATAATTTTTCTAGTAATCTTAAATTCTAATGGTTTTTTAACATTTTTTCTTCTAATTGTAAGATCTATAGATGAGTTCACAGGCCCTCTCATTAATTTGACAGCTTCCATTAGTGATTTTCCTTGAACTTGTTCTTTACCAATTTTAACTATGTAATCTCCTGCTTTAATTCCAGCTTTTGATGCGGGTGTATCATCAATAGGTGATATCACTTTTACGACGCCAGCTTCCATACTAATTTCAATACCTAAACCACCAAACTGCCCGCTAGTGTCAGTCTGCATTTCTTTAAATAACTCAGGACTCATATATGCCGAATAAGGATCGAGAGATTGTAAAACCCCATTAATAGCAGACTCCATTATTTCTGATTGATTTACTTCATCCACATATTCTTTGTTAATACTTTCAAGCACCTCTCCAAAAAGGTCTATTTTTTCGTATAAATCATTTTTAGAGAATGCTGATAAATAAAAAAAATTAAAAAATATAGCAACAAAGACAATTGTTTTTTTCATATCATTGCCTTTTCTTTAGGCATCTCTTCAGACCACATTTTTTCCAAATCATAAAATTCTCTTTTTTCAGGGTGAAATATATGAACAATTACATCATGTGCGTCCACCAATTTCCAATCATTACTATCTCTTCCTTCTATACGGCATCCACTTATTCCAAGTTTCTTTAATTCTGTAACCAAAATTTCAGAAAGTGACTGAAGATGTCTTGAAGATGTTCCAGAAGCAATCACCATATAATCAGCTATATATGACTTATTTTTTAAATTTATAGAGGTAATATTTTGGGCTTTATTATCATCTAAAATTTTTTCTATACTAAATTTGATATTAGATATTTTCATCAAGATTTTATAATCAATTTTTTTTTTATTAATGAAGACGAAATAATAATTGGTTTATTTTTTATAAAAATAATATTTTTGCTTTTTAAATATTTCACCACAATAGAATTCTTACCTTTCTTATCATATCCTTTACGAGAAAAAACAACTAATTTTGTTAATTTTACCAATTTTTTCCAGCTTTTCCACTTATGTAATTCAATTAAAATATCTGAACCAATAATAAAATAAATATTACTAATTTTTTTTTTCTTAATGAAATAATTAACTAGATTTATTGATCTAGAAGATTTAACCAATCTATCTAAATATAAAACCTGAATTTTATTCAAATTTTTACTAGCTTTTTGTGCTAATTCAATTCTACGATTTAAAGAAAAATGAACTTTTTTTTTAAATGGATTTTTTTTTGTAATTAACCAATAAATTTTATCCAATTTAATTTTTTTTAGTGTAATTCTTGAAATAGCTACATGTCCTTTATGAGCTGGATCAAAACTTCCACCTAATAAACCGATTGATTTTATTGAAAGTTTTGCCATTAATTATGGTCTTATTATACCTTTTCCAGAAACTATGTACTTGTAAGATGTTAACTGATTGATTCCAACAGGTCCCCTAGGAGGTAATTTACTTGTTGAGATACCAATTTCACCTCCAAAACCAAACTCGCCTCCGTCAGCAAATTGCGTTGAAACATTATGCATAGCAATAGAGCTATTCACTCCATTTAAAAAAATTTGAGCATTTTTTATATTTTTTGTAATAATGCTGTCTGTGTGCATTGTTCCATATTTTAAAATATGTTCAACACTCTCATTTACATTTTTTACTGTTTTAATTGAAATAACTGCGTCTAAATACTCTGTTGTCCAATCTTTTTCTTTAGCTCTTTTTAATTTATTTTGAAACAATTTATTTATTTTATTGTCAACTCTTACTTCACATCCACATTTTATTAGTGAATTAATTATTTCTTTGGCGTGTGTTTTAAGAGCCTTTTCCTCAATTAAGAGTGTTTCTACAGCCCCACAAATACTTGTTCTTCTCATTTTTGCATTAATGATAATATTTTTTGCCATTTTCAAATCCGCACTTTTTTCTACAAATATATGGCATAAACCCTCTAAATGGCTAATCACATGTATGTTCGAAAATTTTTGAACTTTAGCAACTAATCCTTTTCCTCCTCTAGGAACAATAACATCAATATAATTATTCATTTTTGATAATAAATTATCTACAATTTTTCTATCCTTGTTCTCTATAAATTGAACACAATTTTTGTTAATTTTATTTTTTTGCAGCGCTTCTCTAAAAAGGTAGGCAAGAATTTTATTTGATTTTATAGCCTCTGAACCACCTCTAAGAATTGAACAATTCCCAGATTTAAGACACAAGGCAGCAACATCAGCTGTAACATTAGGACGACTTTCATATATTACTCCAATTACACCAATAGGTGTTGTAACTTTTTTAATATTTAATTTATTTGGTCTTTTCCAGGTTTCTAGAATTCGACCTATTGGGTTTTGAAAATTACTTATTTCATTTATAGAATGTCGAATTCCATCTATTCGATCTTCATTTAATATAAGTCTATCAACTAGATTATTTCTTTTTACATTTTTAATGTCTTTTTGATTTTCTTTTATAATTTTCCTTTTATTTACAAGTAAAGATTTATTGTAACTTTCTAAAACTTTTTTGATTTTATTATGTTTTATTTTTTTTAAATCCTCAAAAGCTTTTCTAGAATTTTTTCCAATATTTTCTAAATATTTCATCTATAACATTACCATATCATCTTTATGAATAACTTCAGATTTACTTAAGTAACCTAAAATTTTTTCAATTTCTTTGCTTTGTTTTCCTTTGATCTTGTTAATTTCACTAGAATTAAATGAAGCTAACCCTCTAGCTAAATTCTTTTCATCTTGATCTACAATAAGAACATTTTCACCTTTATTAAAAGATCCAATGATTTTTATTACTCCAGCTGCCAGTAAACTTTTTCCATTATAAAGCGCACGAGCAGCTCCTTGGTCAACAAAAACTATTCCGGATGAACTTAAAGATCCAATGATCCATTTCTTTTTTGCATCCAAACTTGATATTTTTGGAATAAAATGAGTATAAATTTTATTTTTAATCATATTTGTTATGGGATTATCTTTTTTCCCGTTTGCAAGAAACATATGACAACCAGAATTCATACAAATTTTAGCCGCATCTAATTTTGTCGAAATTCCCCCAGAACCATAATCATTTTTTTTATTATTTATTAAAGAATTTATTTTTTCATCAATTTTGTTTACAGATGAAATAATTTTTCTTTGCTTTGAAGTATCGTACAAACCATCAACATCTGAGAGGATAACAAGAGTATCAGCATTAATTATTTGCGCCACTCTTGCCGCCAATCTATCATTATCTCCATATTTAATTTCTGCAGTAGCAGTTGTATCGTTTTCATTAACTATCGGAATCGCATTAAGTTTGAACAAATTATCAAATGTACGTCTTATATTTAATGCTCTCCTTCTTTGTTCTGTGTCATCAGGGCTAATTAATATTTGTCCAGTTTTAATTTTGTACTTTTCAAATAGTTTTTGAAATTCACTAGCTAAGTGAATTTGACCCACTGCTGCAATGGCTTGACTCATGTCTAACTTAATTTTTTTTTTATTTATTTTAAGATATTTTTGCCCAAGGGCGATAGCACCAGATGACACAATCACAAAATTTTTATTTTTTCTATATTTTTTGATATCTTTAATTAGAGAAGTAACCCATTTTATTTTAAATTTCCCTTTACCATCAACTACAGTTGAGGAGCCTAATTTTAAAACAATTATATTTGAATTTTCAATTAACATTTTTAATCAATAGCTTTTTAACTTTTAAAAGGTCTTTATCTGAAAATACTGAAATAATTTCATATTTAGATTTAATTTTTTTTTTAAATTCACTTAATTTTTTTATAATATCATTACTTGTAAGCAAGTCAGATTTATTAAAAAAAATTATTTCTTTTTTCTTACTTAATTTTTTATCATAAGTTGCTAATTCTAACTTTATCTTTTTATAGGAATTTGCAAGATCAGTTTCTGATAGGTCTATTAAATGTAATAAAATTTTACATCTTTCGATGTGTCTTAAAAATTTATCTCCTAGCCCTACTCCTTTATGAGCACCCTCCACTAAGCCAGGAATGTCGGCTAAAGTTACTTCTTTACCATCATAGTAAGTGACTCCTAGATTTGGATTAATAGTTGTAAAAGGATAGTTTGCTATTTTCGGCTTAGCTTTAGTCAGCGCAGCTAACAAACTTGATTTTCCTGCGTTAGGTTTTCCGATAATACCAATGTCCGCAATAACTTTTAATTGAAACCAAATCCAAAATTCTTCACCAAGTTTCCCATTTGTCTTTTTTTTTGGAGCTCTATTAGTTGAGCTTTTAAATCTAACATTTCCTAAACCACGTTTACCTCCAGCAGCTACTAAATATTTTTCTTTATTTTTAGTAAAATCATAAATGAGTGTATTATTATCTTCTTCATACACTTGCGTACCTACAGGAACCTTAAGCACTAAATCTTTTCCGTTAGCACCTGTTTTATTTCTTTTACTGCCAGCTTTTCCATGCTCTGCTCTAAAATGTTGAGCGTATCTAAAATCTATTAAAGTATTTAAATTACGGTCTGACTCTACGATAATCGAACCTCCATCTCCTCCATCTCCTCCATCTGGCCCCCCATACTCAACAAACTTTTCTCTTCTAAAGTGAGCTGAGCCAGAACCACCATTTCCTGCTTTAATATAAATTTTTGCTTGATCTA
>VMHT01004634.1_pt1 | contig 10010 bp, 10 predicted proteins | sample 4693611 | NCBI WGS metagenome assembly VMHT01 (sample SAMN12280063, study PRJNA550983) | marine metagenome | isolation source: seawater sampled from same location over 5 years 0.02-0.2 micron viral filtrate | place: USA: collected off the coast of southern California halfway between the port... ...
CCTTTTCCTCTATTTTGAGATTTAGATCATCATCTATTGCTGGGTAAACCCATACACTTGCAAAACTAGTATGTCTTCTAGCGCCACTATCAAATGGTGATATTCTTACAAGCCTATGAACTCCTGACTCAGACTTCATTAATCCGTATAAATAATCTCCTTCAACTTTCACTGTTGAAGATTTAATGCCAGCCTCTTCACCTTTATGTTCGCTTATAATCTGATATCTGAAATTTTTTTTATCAAACCACTTCATGTACATTCTTCGAAGCATATCAGCCCAATCTTGACTTTCAGTTCCTCCAGCTCCAGCGTGAATTTCAAGATAAATATCATAATTGTCATTTTCACCTGATAAAAAACAATTAATTTCATTTTTTTTTATCTCTTTTAATATTTCTTTAATTTTTTGGTTGCAATCTAAAATGGTATCTTCATCTTTTTCATTTAATGCTAAAAAGTGTAAGTCTTTTAAATTAGTTAGATCTATTGAAGATTTTTTAAACGAATTTACAATTTGCTCGTAAATTGTTTTTTGTTTTAGTGTTTTTTTTACTAGGCTCTTATCTTTCCAAAAATTTTCTTCTAAAGAAATAAGTTCTAATTTCTTTAATTTAGAATTAATACTTTTTTTATCAAAGATACCCCCTGATATTATTGAGTGACTTTTCTGCGATTACTAATAAATGTTCAAAATTTTCCATTAATAAAATTGTCTAAATTTAATTATTTTATCATGACCACTTGCCGAGTTAAAATTTTTATTTTCTAAATTGTTAATATCTTTAAGTTTTAATGCCTCAATAATCGAATTTTTTTCTCCAGGGGCAGATTTTAATCCAGTATCATAATTTAATGTTGTTAAATAAATTTCTTTAGGGATTTGAAATTCTTCAAAGTCTTCTCTAAATAAACTATTTTCTACAAAATCCTTAAAAATTGGTAACGCTGCTTTTGAGCCAGTTTCAAATTTCCCTAAAGTTTTGGGAGTATCATAACCAACATATACTCCAATTACTAAATTTGAGGAGAATCCAATAAACCAAGCGTCATAATTATCATTTGTAGTTCCTGTTTTACCTGCCAAAGGAACCTTTAAAGATCTTAATTTTTTTGCTGTTCCTCTCTGTACAGCACCTTGTAAAATTGAATTCATTTGGTAGGCTGTTTCCTCTGACATTACTCGCTCATTTGTATTTTCAATTATTGGTAATTCAAAATATTCATTAATAAATTTGTCACAACCTAAACATTTTCTATTTTTTTGCTGAAAAATTGTTTTTCCCCTTCTATCTTGAATTCTTGAAATAAGTGTTGGCTCTATTCTTTTTCCTCCATTAACGAAAGGAGCATAAGCTGATGATAAATTGATCAAAGTGGTTTCTGCAGCTCCTAAAGAAACTGATAATAATTCAGGTATCTCTTCATAAATATTTAATTTTTTAGATAAGTTTAAAATTTCATCTAATCCTAAAATTTTAGCAATTCTTACTGTCATTAAATTCCTAGAGTACTCAATTCCTTTTCTTAAAGTTGACGGGCCATAAAATTTTTTTCCATAATTTTCTGGTTTCCAATTTTTTAAACCAACTCCCTGGCTTTCAACAAATGGGGCGTCTAAGATAATTGAGTTTGGCGCGAACCCCTTTTCTAATGCTGCAGCATAAACAATAGGTTTGAACGCTGATCCAGGCTGTCGTTTTGCTTGCGTAGCTCTATTAAATTCACTATTTTTAAAGTTAAAACCACCTACTAAAGACAAGACATCCCCATTAAAAGGATCTAAAATAATAATACTTCCATCAACTTTTGGGTACTGCTTTACTAACCAATAATTTTTTTCTTTTTTTACAAAAAATATATCTCCGCTTGAATAAACTTCTTTTAAGGATTTATTTTTTGGTATGGTCCATTTGATTTTTTCTTTAGTTAAAATGCCTTTAATACTTTTTTTATTTTCATCAATAGTTTTAAATATCACTTCACTATCATTTAGAGAAATCACTTCTGCTAAAACCCAATCTAATGTTGGATCAAGTTTAAATTGTGAGATTTTTTTTTTCCAATTTTTTTTATTTTTATTAGTGATGGGTCCTCTCCAGCCTTTTCTTCTATCAAATTCCTCGATACCTTTTCTTAATGACTTTAAAGCTTGAATTTGATAATTGATATTAAGTGGCGTACTTATGCTTAATCCTTGAGAGTAAAGTTTTTCATAACCATAAATATTTTTTACTGTTCTTCTTACCTCCTCTGTGTATGAATTCGCCTCATTTACAATTTCTATTTTTCTCTTTTTTAATTTAATTATTGACTTTTTGAATGTATCAAGTTGTTTTTTTGAAATAAAATTGTTCTCCTCTAAGTTATTTAATACTAAATTTCTTCTAAATTTAGCTACTTCGGGATATTTGTAAGGATTATATTTACTAGGTGCTTTTGGTAAAGCTGCAAGCAGTGCTGCTTCAGAGTAGTTAAGTTCTTTTATTGATTTATTAAAATATTCTAGACTAGCGGCAGCTATGCCGTATGTTCCTTGACCTAAATAAATTTGGTTAAGGTATAACTCTAAAATTCTTTCTTTTGAATAAGCTCTTTCAATTCTAAAAGCTAAGATAGCTTCTTTAATTTTTCTTTTCATAGAAACTTCATTCGTAAGGAGAAAATTTTTTGCGACTTGCTGCGTGATGGTTGAGGCTCCCTCTAACCTTTTGTTTTGAGTTATGTTTTTAATATTTTTGATAAAAGCTCTTAAAATACCTTTTGCATCAATTCCAGGGTGGTTAAAAAAATTTTTATCCTCCGCGGAGAGAAAAGCATTAACAACTTTCTGTGGTATGGACTCATAAGGTATGAATAGTCTTTTTTCTAATGCATATTCAGCTATTAATTTACTATCCTCTGAATAAACCCTGCTAGAAATTGGAGGTTCATAATTAGATAACTTCTTATAATCAGGCAATCCTACTGAAAAATACCATAGTGTTGAAAATACAAAAAATATAATTACAGCTATAAAAGAAATTGTAAATTTTAGTGAAAAATTGAGCAATTTTAACATTAAGGTTATTTATTATATCAATTCTGACTATCTTTAGGCATCATTAAATTTAAATCGTGTATTTGTACATAAAATTGTATAAAATAAGGCTTATGGCAAACATAAAAATATCAAAATTCAAAAATTTAAAAGGAATTCTATCAGAATGGAAAAAAATTTATATATCGATGCATCGCATCCAAATGAAACTCGTATTGTACTTAAATCAGAAAATTCAATTGAAGAATATGAATACGAAAATAAAAACAATCTAAATTTTAAAAATAATATATATTTAGCTACAATCAGTAGAGTTGAGCCATCTCTTCAAGCTGCATTTGTAAATTTTGGACGAGAACGACACGGTTTTTTAGCTTTTAACGATATTCAATCAGATTATTATCAATTACCCTTTGAAGATAAAGAAAAAATAAGAATAGCTGAGGAAAAAATTAGGGAAGAATTAAAAGACAAAACGATTGATCATAGTCAGGAAAATTCACAGAGTATAGAAAAAGATGAAAAAAATGATAGTGCTGAAAATGAGATCAATAAAAATGACTTTAAAAAAGATTATAGAGAGAAGGTAAAGTCTTCATTTGGTATTAAAAGATATAAAATACAAGAAGTAATTAAACCTGGCCAGGTTATTTTAATCCAAGTTATAAAAGAAGAGCGGGGCCAAAAAGGTGCTGCGCTTACTACTTTTATCTCTTTGGCAGGTAAATACATGGTTCTGATGCCTAATACCCCCAAAGGTGGAGGAATATCTAGAAAAATTTATAATTCTTCTGATCGCCAAAAAATAAGAGGTATTTTAAATGAAATTGAAATTCCAAAAAGTATGGGTGTAATCGTGAGGACAGCAGGAGCTAATAAAACTAAAAATGAAATAGAAAAAGATTTTCAAAATACTTTAAAAACTTGGGAAGAAATTAAAGATAAAGCCTTAAATTCAAACGCTCCATCTTTAGTTTACGAAGAGGGAGATATTATTAAAAGAACATTGAGAGATACTTACGACAACAATACTAACAATGTTTATGTTGAAGGCAATGAAGCTTATCAAAAAGCGAAGAAATTTATGAAAGAGCTAATGCCAAAAAATGTGAAAAATGTAAAAAAATATAGAGGAAAAATACCTCTTTTTCATGATGCTAACATCGAAAAAGAATTAAACAATATTTATGAACCAACAGTGAAATTAAAATCTGGTGGTTATTTAGTTATTAATCCAACAGAAGCTTTAGTTTCTATTGATATAAACTCCGGTCAATCTACTAAGCAAATGAACATAGAAAAAACTGCTTTAAACACAAATCTAGAGGCAGCGGAGGAAATCTCCCATCAAATAAAGTTAAGAGACTTGTCTGGCTTAATAGTGATTGATTTCATCGATATGATGAATTTTTACAATAGAAGAATTGTTGAAAAAAAAATGAGGGAAAGTATACGAAAAGATAGAGCTAGAATTCAAATAGGAAGGATAAGTAATTTTGGTCTTCTTGAAATGACTAGACAAAGATTACGTGAAGGATCAATAAAATGGGAAACACAATTATCCTTATCTTCATTTTCACAAAAAATTTTAAAAAAAATACAACATTTAGCCTTTACTGAAAAAGTTAAAATTATTAATTCTTATGTTCCAGAAAAAGTTAAGATTTATATTGAGAAGAATCTATCAGATGAATTAAAATATTTTCAAAAAAAATATTCATTTGAAATAAAAATACTATCTGATGATAATTTCATAATTCCTGAGTATAAAATTAATTTATTGAATAAGTCAAAAAAGTTAATAAAATCCATTGAAAATATTAGTTCAATAATAGAAGTAAAAAAAACAAAAAAAGAATTATTAAAAGATAAAAAAATAAAGATAAAAGGTAAGGTAAAAAGTAAAGAAAAAACAAAAAAAATTAAAACAAAAAAAACAGCTCGAACTCTTTGGGTAAGAAGAAAAAAAAATTAAATTAATCCTTTGATAGGTGAGCTAGCAGTTGCAAAATAATTCTTATTCATTCTTCCTGCTAGATATGAATTACGTCCAGAAATCACAGCATCTTTAAATGCTTTTGCCATCAATATCGGTTTCTTTGCATTCGCAATAGCGCTATTTATTAAAACGCCATCACAACCTAATTCCATTGCAATAGTAGCGTCAGAAGCTGTTCCTATTCCGGCATCAACGATTACAGGAACTTTAGATTGCTTTATTATTAGAGAAATATTTATCTTATTTTGTAATCCTAAACCTGATCCTATTGGAGAAGCTAATGGCATTATTGCTGAAGCGCCATCATCTTCAAGTTTTTTTGCAAATAATGGATCATCAGTGCAGTAAACCATTACTTTAAAACCTTCCTTGACCAAAGTCTTAGTTGCTTTTAAAGTTTCTATCATATTTGGATAGAGGGTTTTTTTATCACCTAAAACTTCTAATTTTACTAATTTCCAGCCACCCATTTCTCTTGCCAACCTCAAAGTTCTTAAAGCCTCATTAGAATTAAAACATCCAGCAGTATTAGGTAAAAAAATAATTTTTTTTGGATTAAGGTAATCAGTCAAGATAGGTTTTTTTTTATCTAAAATATTTACTCTTCTCACAGCTACTGTAACCATATCAGCACCTGAGGCTTGAACGGCTTTAGCAGTTTCTGAGAAGTTTTTGTATTTTCCTGTTCCAACTATTAGTCTAGATTTAAAACGTTTACCAGCAACTTTTAAAATATCTATTTTCAATTTATCCTCCACCTATAAAATGCACTACTTCTAATTTATCATTATTTTTAAGATATTTTTTTTTATAACTGGTTTTAGGAACAATTATTCCATTATGCTCTATTGCAACTTTTTTGTTTGCTAATTTATATTTTTTTAAAAGATCTAATATTGAATAATTAGATTTTATAACCACTTCCTTTCCATTTAATTGTATTTTTGCCATAATTAAGTTATTCAATATTAAAATTTATGAATAAAATTATAATTCTTAATGGCCCAAACCTCAACCTTTTAGGTGAAAGAGAAAAAAAACAATATGGAAATTTTACTTTAAAAGATATTGAAAAAAATTGTAATGAATATGCAAATAAAAATGATATACAACTGTCAATGTATCAATCAAATATTGAGGGAGAGTTGGTTGAAAAAATTCAAGCTTCCAGAAATAATCAAGATGGTTTGATTATTAATGCTGGAGGATATACACATACTTCTGTTGCTATTCACGATGCTTTAAAAATATTAAAAATTCCAATAATAGAATTGCATATTAGTAATATTTATAATAGAGAAGAATTTAGACATAAATCTCTTGTAAGCAAAGTTGCAAAAGGGATTATTTGTGGTTTTGGAGCTGAAGGATATAATATGGCTCTGATTGCCATGAGAAATTATTTGAAAAGATGAAAATTGATAAAAAATTAATTAAAGAGCTCGTAGACAATCTTAAAGAATTTGACCTAACAGAATTAGAATATCAAGAAGGTCAAACAAAAGTAAAAGTTTCTAAAAAATCTAAAGATGCTGAACAAGCAAAAACAAGCGCAGTAGTTCCCCAGAATAAAGCTGTTCTAAAATCCTCAGATGATAGCGACGGAATAAGAATTAAATCTCCAATTATAGGGACTGCATATTTAGCTACTGAGCCAGGGGCTAAAAAATTTGTAGAAGTTGGAGATAAAATAAAAAAAGGTCAAACAGTTATGATTGTTGAAGCAATGAAAACAATGAATCATGTTCCTTCAACGTCCGATGGTGAAGTAAAAAAAATTTTAGTAGAAGATGGCCAGCCTGTCGAATTTGGACAAACTCTAATTATTCTTAATTAAACAACAATGTTCAAAAAAGTTTTAATCGCTAATAGAGGAGAAATAGCTGTTAGAGTTATTAGAGCTTGTAAAGAGTGGGGAATAAAAACTGTAGCCGTCCATTCTGATGTGGACGCTGAGTCAATGCATGTAAAATTAGCTGATGAAAGTGTTTGTATAGGTTCACATCAACCTCAAAATAGTTATTTAAATATTTCATCTATTATGTCAGCAGTAGACTTGACCGGTGCTGAGGCGATACATCCTGGTTATGGTTTTTTATCTGAAAACGCAAAATTCTCTGAAATCGTAAGTAAACACGGTATTAAATTTATTGGCCCAAGCGCAGAAATAATTTCGAAAATGGGAGATAAAATAAAAGCTAAAAGAATTGCAAAAAAATTTGGTTTACCAGTTATTGAGGGTTCAGAGGGTGGAGTAAAGTCTTTCGATGAAGCAAAATCTATATGTAAAGATATTGGTTATCCAGTTTTAATAAAAGCAGCAGGTGGTGGTGGTGGAAAAGGTATGAAGATTGTAGATGAAGAAGGTAAGTTGGAAAGTTTATTTCTTACAGCTAAATCTGAAGCAAAAAAATTTTTTAATAATGATGAATTATATATTGAAAAGTACTTTAAAAATCCTAGACATATTGAAGTTCAGGTGATGTCTGGTAAAAATAAAACTGTACATTTAGCTGAAAGAGACTGCTCAGTACAAAGAAGACATCAAAAATTAATTGAAGAAACACCAAGCCCAATTTTAACTGACGATATTAGAAAAGATCTCTTCGAAAAAACAGTAAAAATGGTTGAGCAAATTAATTATGAAGGTGCTGGTACTGTTGAATTTATATATGAAAATGGAAAATTTTATTTTTTAGAAATGAATACACGAGTTCAAGTCGAACACCCTGTGACAGAGGTCCAAACAGGTATTGACATTGTTAAAGAGCAATTGTGGATAGCATTTACTGGTGAAACTGCATTAAAACAAAGTGACATTAGTCCAAGAGGACATTCGATTGAGTGTAGGATTAATGCAGAAAATCCTGCATTAGATTTTCAGCCAAGCCCAGGTACAATTACTGTTTGTCATCAACCTTCAGGTTTTAGGACTAGAGTGGATGGTTCTATATTTCAAGGGTGTAAAATTACTCCATACTACGATAGTTTAATTGCAAAAGTTATTTGTAAAGGCAGAAACAGAACAGAAGCAATTCAAAGAACTCTGAGATCATTAGATGAATTTGTACTTGAGGGAATAACAACCACTATTGACCTTCATAAAAAAATCTTAAATCATAAAAAATTTATAGACTCTAATTTTGATACAAACTGGCTAGGAAAAGAAAAGTTTTACTAAGCATTAAAGCAGCTAAGTAGTTGCAAGTCATAAATTGCGTGATCAAATGGTGTTAAACCTGGATCAGAGGCAAAAGTCCAACCATTGAATATAAAAACTTTTTCATTTTCATTTTTGGTGAGGTCTTTAACTTGCATGTATGCCACTTCATCCAATTTGTTATCAACTTGGACTTTTCCACATTTTAAAATTTTAATTTCCAAAGGTCCAAATTTTTTAACTTCATTTAAATTTACAACAAGATGAGAAGATTTGGCGGTTATTTTATCTAAGCCAATTAGCACTACGTGAGAAAAGTTTGAAGAATTATCAATTTTTTTTTTTTTTTTAATATTTTGACCCGTAGGTGAGAGTTCCACATCATTATTTAATTCATCAAAACTTGGTTTTATTTTTTCTAAATTAATTAAAGGAGAGCTTGTAATTTTATCATCTGTGAAAGAAACCTCATTGCCAAATAAAAAAAATAAAACTAAAAATAGGTTATATTTATTTCCAAGTTTCATATTTTTTTTTAATTTCATTTTTTTTAATTTTTATAGGTTTGTATCTATTTTCAGACCCAGTTTGATTTTCCAAATGTTTTTTTTGCCAAAGGTATTTTTTATTTTCTTTTTTATCTGGGATCTTGTCTACTGTGTGGTGCATCCACAAGTACCAATCTGAGGTGATTTTTGTTGCCTCTATATTATTTTTGTAGATAACCCATCTTTCATTTTTTTTATTTTTATAATACTTATTGCCAAGCTCATCTTTTCCGACAAGAGTACCATAAAACAAAGTCTTTAAAAAAGTTCCAAAAGTTTGTTTGTTCCACCAGGTAAAAATAATACTTAAGCTCATATTTAAAATTTTAAATCCACACAATTTATAATTGTATTATTATACAATAGACACTAATAATTATTAATATATATATCTTATAATATTAGAATCCATTTATTTAATGAAAAAATTTATTGTTGAAACTTACTACACTTGCACTTTTAAGACGGTTCATACTCTGAATGACTTAAATGACAAAGAGTTATCTAAGATAGATCAAAGAACCGACGGTGATGTTGAGGTTATCGATGTTAAGCTTAATAATCGAAAAACAAAAAAAATTGGAGATAAAAAAGCTAATAAAGATAATGCCTCTAAAATAAAAAACTCCATACCGAATAGTATAACTGATAAATTAACTAGTGCTAATAAAGACGAAAAATTACAACAGTCAAATAATATAAAAGTTAAACATAACGCTCGCTTTAAAATGCCAGATAGAAGAAAAGGTTATATTCAAAAAGCTCAGATAGGTGACCATAAAGTTTACCTCCATACTGGAGAATATAATGACGGAAAAATTGGTGAAATTTTTATTGATACAAATAAAGAAGGAGAATTAGTAAAAGCAATGATGAATAACTTTGCAATAGCAATTTCTCTTGGTTTGCAATATGGAGTGCCTCTAGATGAATATGTTGATGCTTTTATAGACACAAAATTTGAGCCATCAGGGAATGAGATTGGGAATGACAGAATCTTAAGTGCCTCTTCAATTTTAGATTATGTGTTTAGAGAATTAGCGATTTCATATTTAGGTAAAGAAGATTTAGCTCACACACCTTCAATCGCAAGTACAGAAAATATTGATATAAGTAATGAAGATGATAAATTTCTTAAAATTGTAAAAAACATCACCTCAAAAGGTTTTATAAGAAGTAATTATGAAGAAAAACTAGTAGATCTCTCTGATGTTAGAATAAACCTTAAAACAAAAAATTAATTTTTTTTAGTATCTATTTTAA
>VMHT01161474.1_pt1 | contig 10010 bp, 6 predicted proteins | sample 4693611 | NCBI WGS metagenome assembly VMHT01 (sample SAMN12280063, study PRJNA550983) | marine metagenome | isolation source: seawater sampled from same location over 5 years 0.02-0.2 micron viral filtrate | place: USA: collected off the coast of southern California halfway between the port... ...
ATATGACTCTTGATTAATTAATCCTTCAGATACTGAAGCAGATTCATATCTTACTTTATCACCAGTTTTAAAGTTATGAGATACAATATTAATTTGATTACTTGCAGTAGTGATTCCACTTGATGGGCAGGTTATTGGATTTACTAATATTTTATCAGTTAAAGTGTCATATTTTAAATCAATTGATATTGATGTTCCAATACCTACAGATTGATTTGGTACTACATTGAAATTTATTAAATCACCAGTAGTTAAATTGTGAGATGTGGATACAGATACTTTTGAATGTATTCTTTCAAGTTTTCCTGTAACTTGATCAAAATTAGAACTTAAATTATATTCAAAACTACTTGATCCAACCTTTGTATCTCCAAAGAATGCAAGACCTATTGAACTTGTGGTAAGTCCTACTTGAGTAACTATTCCAATATAATCTTTTGACTTTCTGATTATAAAGATGTCTTCTGATGTAGTTCCACTCTTAGGTATTGTAAAGTTGGTAACACCATCATCTTTTGATACTGTTATTCCATAACCAGCAGCAGGTTTTGTTAGTGTGACTCTTTGATTTGTTTTAAATGGATGATTAGGTAAGAAAATGCTATATGTTGGAGTAGGAACTACACTTATAATATCACCTAATGTTGATAATGCTGTTGAACCCAAACCTACTACGGTTCCAACTCCAATTGATTCGTGAGGATTAAAATAAACAACATCATTTAATTTTGAATTGAATTTAATATTCTTTAATGGAATATCAAATAAGTTTGGAATTAAACTCAATCGTGTTCCAACTGTATGAACTCCAGACAGATTTCCTCTTCTTACTCTTAAAATATTATTGGTTGTAAATCTATTAAGAACTAGAAGTTTTTCTGTTCCTATACCAATACTACTACCTACAGATATTTGATCTGGTATATTTGTTACGTAAATATCAGTTACTATTCCACTTGATGAAGAATTAGGAATTTCCTGATATACAATAGTACTTGCTGTAGAAATACCCAACTTATGAGATCCGACTAATCCAGAAATGCCAGTAGTACTTAAACCAGAAATGTTTATTATATCACTGTCATTTAAAGATGGTGCAGTTGATATGAAAGCTGATACTGTATTGGAATCTTTAGAAACAAAAACAGTATTTTGATATGAATCAATTGTTGTTTCAACAGAAGTTACATTTTTTCCTAATACACTATTAACAGAAACACTTAAACCTCCACCATTTGTATTTGTATTATCAAATACTGCTGTATCACCAACTTCATAATTCTCACCAGAATTAATTATTTGAATAGAATTAACTGATCCAAAGGATGTAGATTCTATAATACTTTGTTGTTCTGATATTTCATTTGATTCTACAATAAAATCATTATCGGCAAACTGATCAGAAACTTTATATGGATATGTGTTTCTAATTAAGTTTGAATCTTCAATGTTAAATAATGTTTGATTTAGTTTATAATTCTCTATTTCAGGTGCTGCTCTATAAGAATCACCAATAAAATATGGGAATACTGGTAATAATGAATTAGTTGCAATTCCTACAAAATAAGCATATGTTCCTTTTGGATAATCAGGTGTTCTGCAATATCTTCCGTTATGAACATCTAAATCACCAGAATTATTAAAGATATAATCATCAACAAAGAAACCATTGCTAAATGATGGTCTATCTTGAATTGTAGATTGATCAAGAATATAACCACTATTTAAAATTCTGATTGTTGAAGTTTCATCTTCTGCATCACTATATCCATAAGGACCATAAATTGGATTTCCGTCATATGCCCACCCTATAATTGGAGAATGTTCTACTCCATCATCACCAAATGCATCACTACCTATTTGAGTAGAATATCCTACAATTGAATATTGTAATTTATTTTGAGATTCTATTAAAGCTTCATTTCCATATCTGCTAAAGTTATTAACACGTAATCCTCTAATGCTTGATTCTAATTTTACTCCAGAACCAACTGGTGTTACTTTAATATTAACTTTATCTTGTTGATATTGTAGTCCACTTTCAAGAATAACAACTTCTTGAATTTTTCCATCTGATATGACTGCTTTTAATTTAGCACCAAGTCCAGTTCCTATTCCAACAACCTCTAAATCAGGTGCAGATGAGTATTCTTGACCCTTTGACTGTATTTGTACATAACTTATCTTTCCGTCTGATACAATCGGTTTTAACTCAGCATCTTTACCTGTTTTTACAGAAATAGTAGATGTTTTCTCAAGATTTAAAATATTTGATCCATAACCAGAACCCTTTTCATATAAGTAAATATCTTTGATAGATCCTCTTACTAAAGGAGTTGCAGTTATTATACCAACACTAGTATTTTTTAATTCATATTTTAAATTTAAAACGATATTAGGATATTTAAATACTTGGAATCCAGTTCCTTGATCTGATAATTTAATATGATCAAATCTATCATAATCATTGGTTGATGTTCCACCTAAACCAGCATTAGAAATTTTGAATGAATTATCATTTATTTTTAATACTTGATAAAAATTAGATGTAGTAGTGATTCCAGTATAAGTTGATAAACCAGTTATAGATTGAGGTTGTGTTGATCCTATCCCAGCTGCAGTAGAATATACAATTTTATCTCCACTATTAAATCCATGATTTTCAAAATTTATTGAATCATCGATAGTATTGATTCCTACAGGTTTAACAAAGAGTTGTCTGTTCTGATAGTTACTACCACCATCTAAAACTCTAATATCTTTTAATGTATTTTCCTGATTCTTAAGTTTGAAAATATGAATACCACCAGTATTACCTATAGTTGTAAATCCAACAGTGTTAATTCCAGCATTATAATCAGATAATTTTTGAAATAATTTAATTGTTTTTGAATTTATAACTTCAGGATAGTAAGTTGCTTTGTTAACTAAAGTTGTTGTCCCTAATCCAACTGCAGATACAGCATCGTTTCCAACTGTACTAACACCCAAAGGATTATTGCCATTTTGATCATAAGTTAATGGTAAACCACTTGATATATTATGGTCACTAAAAAATGTTATAGTTTCATTTACAGTATCTACTCCACCAGCATTAGTTAATAATCTACCATCAAAACTAATCTCTCTTTTTCTTTTTGAAATAATTGGTTCTAAAATAGATCCACTACCATTACCACCTTCAATAGTTGCTGATAAAACTCTTTGTATATCAAAATTTTGAGGTTCAACTTGTATATCTGCAACCTCTCCAATCACTACTGGTTGTATCAATGCAGTAGTATTACCAACTCCTGGTGATGCTATTGATATTGGTGGAGGAGTTATAATATCATAATTTGATCCACCATTTAATAGATTTATTTTATCTAAAGGACCAAAGAATATTTTATTTTCTGACTTATAATTTAATATTTCTACACCATTTATTAGTAATCCAGTTGGTCCAGGAATAGTCTTCTCAGAAATTGAATTAGTATTATTTGGTTCTAGTGGAAATTTTCTGAATAATCGTTGAGCACCAATTTTTTGATTTAATATACCAGTCAATGAGAATGTATGTGTTCCAGAACCAGATGGTAAAGGTTCAAATTCTTCATAATCTCCTATGGGAATAAAAGATCTAGACTTATATAATCTTATTTGATTTGAATTTGATAATACTTCAACAAAATAAGGTCCTTCTACTAGTCCAGTTAAAATTGTTCCTTGTGCAGTATAAAATATTTCGTCACCAGTAATGAATGGAACAGGACTAGGGAAAGATATTACATTATACTTTAATGTATTTGCATCATAACCAAATTGTGGTAGTTGAACACCTGCAATCGCATTTGAAATTATAGATCTTGGTATAGTTGCTGTAATTTGATATGACGGTAATGAATTAGAAGCAGTATAGAAGTTTGTATTAGATTCATTATAAACGTTAGTGACATCAGATGTTAATATATTATTTCCGAACTCTACGTCAATTGTATTACTAATTGCTTTTTTTAATACTCTGCGTAGATCATAACTTTTACTAGGATCTGGTAAAAGTGAAACACCAGACTCAAGAGTAAGGTTATCTAAGTTAACAGTTTGTGTAGATTGATTTACATTTGCAACTACACCAGTAGCTGCTTTATTTTCCTCATTTCTGAATAATATTTCTACAACATCTCCAACTTTAATACTGGATTTATCAATATCTCTTGTTAATAGAACTATATTTGATCCAGATATTGATCCAATTTGAAATCTTGATGATGTATTATAAATCCATGAATTAGCAAATATTTCTTTTCTAGTTTTATTGGTTAATGAATCTTTTATTTTTTCACCAACATTCTTAACAGATATTCTCTCACCTTCAGTTAATAATTTTATATCTGATGTTGGAACAAACTTAGATAAAACACCAGTTAGTCTAAGTTCTACTTTTTTAGTTAAATCTCCATTTTCATAACCATAATAAAATTCATCAGATCTAACATTATCTGCAGTAGAAATTGTATCTACTATATTTTCACATCCAAAGAACTGATTTAGTGATTTACTACTATAATAAACGTTTGTATTGATTCCAGACACTACTATTCCTGTAGATCCAAATCCAACTGTAGAATCAACTGTTATTACAGAAGAACCAATAGAAACACTTTCTATACACTTTGTTTTAGGTGAAACATTAAAAGTTCCCTCTATTAAATCTACATCATTAAATCCAACAAATAGTCCAATTTTATAATATACATTTCCTTTTCTTGTTATTGGTTCTATTTCAGATATAGATGCTCTTGTTTGATTATCTGTGGATTTAATTATAGTTTGTCCAACTAAATTAGAGGGATTTCCAGAAATTGCTTCTGCTAGAACTATTTCCCTTCTTATAAATTCTGCTGTTGATGGTTTTATTAGATATTTTTCTAAATCTACAATTGTAGGTGATTCATTATATAAAACATTGAATAATATTCTAAATGATTCTTCTGTACCTTTTGATTGATACAAAGACTTTGAATTTTTTATAAAATTACTTACATCTAAATTATTGACAAAATTTACATCTTCTAAACCTGGTGTAAGAGATTTTTTTGTCTTTTTATAAAATTCTTTTAAAAATAAAGCACTTAAATTAACAACAGTTGAATCATCATCATGATTTATTGAAGAAGAATCTGTAAAAACTAACTCAGTTGGATTATTTTCAGCATGATAAGTTGTTATACCACTAAAACCACGAATACAACCAGTAAAACTATTAGTTGTAATACCAGTGTAAGTTACAACTTCGTTTCCTATCTTAAAAAGACCATATTCTTTTGGAAATCCCTTTGTACTACTGACATTTACAGTAGTAGTAGTTGTTGTTATACCACTAGTTAACTTGGTTTCACCAACAATAACTTCGGGAGTTAAATTATCTAATTTTATATACTGATCTAAATTATCAGTCAGGTCAATAGGACCTCCCTGATACTCTTGAGAGATGTAATATTGCTTTAAAAAATCTACAGACTTTGGACTTTCAGATAATAAAAACTCTGGTATTTGGTTTTCAATTATCTGTTGGACTTTGACTCTTTTATCAATTCCAGTAGTTATCATACTATCCTCTTACCAATGCTCCATTTGTGTAACTTGATGTGACTTTATAACCGACACCTGATATCTGTTCACCAGAAGTAATTGTGTCCTTAATCATATTTATGGAGCTATCACCAACACCAAAATTCAAATACAAGTCTTTTAACCCAATAACGTCATTTGATTCAGGGAATGCTTGAATTTCAACAATATTATTTGATCTTTCTGTTGAAATAATATTAACTGTTGATATGATAACTTCACCATGAAAATAATCAACAATTCCAGCAGAGGCAACAACTAGTTGGTTTTGAGATATATCAGCATCACCTTTAACAATAGCTATTGTTCCTTTACCACTACCATCCAAAGTACCATCACTGTTTTTATTTGGTATATCAGTGAAATACACCATGTCATTTTGACCTTGGATTCTAAATCCAGTACTTTTTATGTTTTTACCTTCTGTATTAATATGAAATCTATTTCCAAAACACAATTCATATTGTGCAAACTGATTTGTTAATGATTTTAAGTTTCTTCTAATTATAACTCTGGTAATGTTAGATGTAATTGCATCATCTATGTTATCAATTACATTTAGAACTTTACTATACTTAAATCTACCACCAAATTTATTAATATCAGTCGATGATCCATATGTTAATAAACCATTAGTAACTTTTGTTTTTAATTCAGAGACAGTTGTAACTTTAGATGGGTCATAGTAAACAAAAGAATCTAATTCAACATATAATAACTTAAGATCAAGTATTTTTTGATTAATTCCTGCAAGAGCATAACTCTTTAAATTAGATAAAATTGATTGTTTATCAAAGTCAGATACAAATTCACCATTTTTGGGTTTGATTGTAAGAAAAACTGTTCCAAATTCTGGTGGATCTAATTCCTCACCACCTACTACTGATACAGATTCGGTGTTTGGATATATTTGTTGTATTATAGACTCATAATCCCTTGCTGTAACTGCTCTGTATTGTGATGAATATAGTCTAGGAGCAAAATACTTAATCGAATCAATTGACTCAATACTGCCTCCATTAGCTGCCGCTGAGATTGTCGTAATAGTTGGTGTAACTGATGGTAAAGAAATTTGGTTTGTAGATGATGCAACACTACCTGCATAGGTAAACAAAGAAGGACCATTACCCTCTACACCATCAGTAACAATATAGGAAACTGTGATTACAGCATCATTTTCTAACTTTTTACCAAATACACCATCACCAAAAAGAAGTTCATATCTCTCATCTGTCGTTTCTTGTATTAGATATGTCTCTGATATATCTGTTATGTTTAATATATTGTCTACTTTACGATATTCTTTTCCTAAACCTGTGTCAGATGCACCTTTTACATATACTTTGATTGTAGAAGTGTCAATAAATGAATTTTCAAGTATAAATCTCTGATCGAGTGAACCATCAACAGTAAAACTCTTTGATAAGTAAGTTCCTTGATAAATTATAACATTATTAAATGATCCAGTACTGGTTAATATGTTACCACTTGAGTCAGAAGTCTGAGATGTAACCGTTGTAATTGTTTCTGGGATTGAAAATACATATGAACTGTCATTTGATGACCCGACACAAACTAAACCTGCTTGTAAAGTAAGTGTTGGAGTGTTTGAAGATGTTGTTACATCAAAAGAAACAGTTGCTTGTGCAGAAGTTCTTGATTTTGGTACATATCCTATGTTTCTAGCAAGAGAAACAACATTTTCACGAACTGTAGCAGAGTCTAAGAAAGACTCATTGACAATCATGTTAGAGTTAAATGCTGTAATGTAAGTATTATATGCTAACGTATCGATTAAAACTGAAAAATTAGATCCCTCAAAGTCAAAATCGGTAAAATCTGAGTTTGCACGGATATAATCCTTAATTGAAGTCTTGATTTGATCAAAATCTAGATTTGTAAACTTAGTAAAAGGCATTTATCTTGTTGCTTCGAGCATGAATGTGAATTCTTGTGTAGGAATTTCTTGTCCAACAATATTAAAGAACACTGTAACCTCAAATTCGTTCAAGTCTGGTCTTGGTTCCACCTCAACTACTACATTATCTATTCTAGGTTCAAAATTTTCAAGTGTAATTTCAATTTGGTTCTGTATAACGGACGCAGTACCAAAATCTACAAAGTCGAATAGGCTATCACGTACCTCAGATCCCAATGCAGAATTAAAAAACCTCTCAGTTGGGATTGTCTGTACTAAATTCCTTACAGATTTCTTAATTGCATTCTCATTTTTGAGAATTGTAAGGTCTTTTGTGACAGGATGAGGGGTAAAAGACAAACTTATGTCCTTAAATGCCCTTGATATCCGATTTATAGCCATGTAAACAGGTACTTTCCTGTTTTATTTATGACACTTTTTACAGAATGTTATTATTTATCCCAATTCTGGTTCAATATGTATATTTACCACTGGATAATCCTCTTCTAACACCTCTTTAAGGTAAGATTCGTCCCAATAATTGTAATAATCAGTTCTTGCAAGTTTTTTTCTTGCTTCTGTAAGTTCTTTTCGAGGTTGACACAATACTAAGTTGTATAATCCGTTACTTGTTTGCATTCCTTGTATATAAGTCTTCGTTTTTCCATGATCTGGAATAAATTTATACTCTGGATAGTTGCGATTATAGTCATCTACAGCATCATATAGGAATTGTGCACTAATATTATCTTCTACAACATATATTACAACATCAAAATCAGGTTTAGGTACGATTTGACTTAATTTACTATCAAGTATTGAAAAATTTGCCTTTGATGCATAAGGACAAATTGCAAAGTTACCTAATTCTGGTCTAATTTTAGATAGTTGACCTATCCAATGTAAAATGTATCTACTCTTCTTGTCGTTCATCAGGTGTTGTCCAGAAATAATCGTCACAATCACCTAAACGACCCCATTTGACATCGTTTTCCACTTCAAAGATGCGTGTTGATACCTTAAAGTCTGGTGTTTTAACTGGGTCAGGTGTCATAGATGTATCATAGATGCGACATCTGTTGTTTGGATAGAGTGCAAACTGTCCATTACGCAATTCAACAAGGTTAAATGACTTATGCTCATCTGGTAATTCACTTGTAGACGCATCGATTTGATCAAAATCCCCATGATAGTTATCTAAAGTGCAAATATACTGTCCTTTTACGTTACCATAGTGCCTTGTACGCAGTTCCCACTCCATTGGAGCAACAAATTGCTTGACAATTACAGTAAAATCATAGTCCATACAGTTCCAAAACTGTAAATTAACCAAATCCATGTCTGGATCAGGAGTTTGTGGTGATGATAGAAACGCAGAGATGGGTAATTTGTCATACATTGCACCATACTCTGGTAAATATGTCTCGAAATAGAATGCTCGTCCTTGTATTGACTTTGCACATACCCATATTCCTTCTATAAATTCACCATGACCTGATTGAAAGTCAGTTAAATATTCTTTTCTCACCCACACCTTCTTGGTTGGAAGATTACTGATTAGTTTTGCCATGTATCAAAAAAGTTTGAAATTTCGTATCCGTCTAATTTTGCTTTATAATCTGATGATTCACCCAGATAGTAATAGTTATAACCTAACCTCTTATATAATGCACATTCACTTTTGTTTGCAATATGTCCTAAACTCAGTTTCTTATTCTTGTAGTCCCATCCAAACTGATCAGCCCATACACTATTCACACTCTTAAATCGATATGCAAGAGTAAATGCAACTAAATCATTTCCATCATAGTATCCAATGACATCAGAGTGAGGTAGTTCAAACTCTTCAATAAAGATTGGTACAATATCCTTAAACTTTTTATAAGTGACATATTGTTTGTATATCTCTAAGCACCTACCAAAAGAAGAACTATCAAGAATACGATAGTTGTGGTACTCTTGATAGTTTGTGTCCTGTAGTCGGATACGACAGAACATTATTTTCCTTGTCCGTTATATCTTTTACGAGCCGAGTTACGGGATGTTGGGGTATATTTTGTATGCTTTCCTTTTCCTTGACGAGTTTTTTTCGGATGTGAATCGATTGAATTGCCTGTGTTAAATGTTTTTGCCATTAGTTTTCTTTAAGTTCTGTTCTAAGTTCGAGTGGATGCGGAGTACCATTCTCATAAAACTCCTCTGCCAACTCTTCCATTTTGTCGAAGTATTCCTCTTCTGTAAGATCCTCAAAGAGAACCTTACCTTTATGAGTGATACTATATAACTCTTGTTTTTTCATGTCCTACACGAATACGAGGATCGCACCATATCTCAAAACCTGCTTCTTTTGCATCTAAGCAGAAGGAAACGTCTTCTCCACACATGTCCTGTACTGCACCAGATTCAAATATCTGCATCTTCGGAGCAAACCAAGGATACTTGATTCCTTCGTCTTCAAATACTCCATGCTTAATGAGTA
>VMHT01175557.1_pt1 | contig 10010 bp, 9 predicted proteins | sample 4693611 | NCBI WGS metagenome assembly VMHT01 (sample SAMN12280063, study PRJNA550983) | marine metagenome | isolation source: seawater sampled from same location over 5 years 0.02-0.2 micron viral filtrate | place: USA: collected off the coast of southern California halfway between the port... ...
AACAGATCCTGACCCAACAGATCCTGACCCAACAGATCCTGACCCAACAGATCCTGACCCAACAGATCCTGACCCAACAGATCCTGACCCAACAGATCCAACAGGAATACCAACCACATTTGAGGAAGATGATTTCTGTGAAGGTTTGATTCTTGAAGAAGGAGATATTTGCGAGGGCCCTTTAACAGATGATGAGGGTAATGACTTTTTTGAATGGGATGAATACGATGAAGACGTTTACTTGACAGATGGAAACTATACAGTACAGTATTTTTACACAGAAGATAGCATGAAGCTTGCTGCTACTGGTATCAACTTAAGCAATATGGTGATTTCCAGCATTCTTTTATTATTTTCTGGATTGTTCATATTTACAAAAAATAGAAAAAAAAGACTTATATTAAATGAGCCATCTAAAAGACCACTTGATAATATTTATAAAAATATTTTTATACTTAAATCTAAAATTGAATCACTTATTAATGAAAAGGTTGAAATATTAATAAATTTCAATAAATCAAATCCATATATTTACAAAGGACTTTATACAGAAAGTCAAAATGAAATTATTGATAATTTAAATCATGAACTTCTAAACTTAATTTCTTCAGTCAGCAACATAGAAAATAAATTTACTAAAAAAGAAAATATTACAAAAGATGATGTTAGTAAAATTTTAGATCTCATATCTTCAAATAAAATTGAATTTAAGTTCACTAATGAAGAGCTTGATGACCAATCTTTAAATGAGAAATCTTTTACATTTGATCTTCCAAAAGATAAAACTAAAAATAAAAAAATTAACAAATTTTCAATAAAAGCTGTGACTGCTCTATCTGCATTATTATTATTATCAGCCGTATTTTCTATCGGATATATATATAACGAGGCGTACTTATCTAACTCAAAACAAGAATCTTCACAGATAAAACTTGCTTCAATGTATTCAGATCAAAGTAATAAAGAAAATAGTGAAATAATATTTAAAGAAGAAAGTAATATTATAAATTTAGAAAATATCTTCAATGACATTCCTGTATTTGAAAGTGTACAAGATATATTATCTTCATCAGATTTAGAAATTGAAGATGATTTTAAACCAGATGTTTTTGGATATCTTGAAATATCCTCAATTAGTCTTAAACAATATGTTGTAGCAGGTACAAGTGAAAGAGTATTAGAGCTAGGACCTGGCCACTATGCCAATACAGCTTTACCTGGCACAGGTGGCAATGTTGGAATTGCGGGTCATAGAACTACATATGGTGCACCATTTGCTAATTTAGATCAAGTACAAATCGGAGATGAATTAATTCTTACAGTTGATTCAAATAAATTCCATTATGCAGTGGATGAAGTAGCAATTGTTGAAGCTATCGGTGGCGAATACGTTCTCTACAATCGTGGAGACGACAGGTTAACACTAACAACATGTCATCCGAGATACTCAGCTAAACAAAGGCTTGTTGTCACAGGAATTCTTACCAAAATAGAATCGGTAAATTAAATTAGTTAAACTATGGAAATGAGAGCTATGTCACAAGATGGTAGATCAACTAGAGCAAAAAATATTTATGATGAAGCTCACAAAAATTTAGTTGATAGCGCTATAGAGCTTTTTAATAATCCTGATATTCCAAATGGTAAAATAAATCTATCTTTAATAGCAAAAGAAGCAGGGACGTCAGTAGCAACTGCTTATAATCATTTTCCAGAAAACTTGATTGATGTTTTTGGATCTATTTTTAATATTGCTTTTGAAAAAATAGTTGAATCCGTAACAGCGTTTAATAATGCTAATCCTGATCCATATGATCAGTTAAAAGCCTATATTGAAATCCAAACGTCTGTTTGTATTGAGGTTGGAAATGCTGTTAGGGAGGCGTTTTACCAATTTAGAGAGATTTTAATAAGCGACAAATGGATAAAAGGAGAACCGTATACTTTTTTATTAGGAATTTGTAATGATTACGCAGAAAAGTACAAAGATGTTGATGCCAAGACTCTTGCTGACGATATATTTGTAATCTGGAATGGCAATATCTATTTATGGATGAGATATAATCCTGAATTTGAAGTTTGGTCAAAATTCAATGACGAATGGCTCGTATCTGAAATGAGTAAAATTGTTGATAAGGCACTTTTATTACAAAAGTAGTTGATGAAGAAATATTTATTAATACTATTTTTTACTTTATTTATTAATGCATCTGCAGATTCTGAGAATATAAATATTACATTAGACAGAAAAGATGATGCAACAATTGTGGTTAGTTGGAACATCTTATATCCAGAGTTTGATTCTATTACGTTAGAAATACTTCATGATGGAAAAGTAGAAACTTATGATATTCCATTGAAAGAAAGTTCATTTGAAGTATGTTGTTATGAAAACGAAGTTACTGCAACAATAAATGTAGTTGTTACAAAGGTAGTGCAGCTTTCAAATGAAGAGTGTTCTGCAGAAAGTTGTATAAGTTTTGAACGTGAGAAATTTCAAAATCAGACAATCATATCTGCAATACCAACAACGACTACAACTACTACAACAACTACTACAACAACTACTACAACTATTCCACCACCTATTCCTGAAAGTACGGATTTCCTCAATATAGAAATTACAAATGAATTGATAACCTCTATCCCGCTATTTGATGATATTGATTTAACTGATCAAGAAAAAAATAGTATTGCGTTCATAATGACAACTGTGATCATCGTCTTATTTTATCTGGTACTTCTTCTTCAAGAGTGGTTCAATAAAATTCTTTCTGAATATAAAGTTAGATTTTTTAGAAAGGAAAATGAAATTATTAGTAATTCTAGATTTACAAACTTCCTTAAGATTCTCTTTGCTCTCACTATGACTGCATTTTTAATAGGCTATGTAGAAGAAGGAGCTTCACTTGTTCTTGATTTAGAAAATTTAGCAGTATTTTTAGCTGCTTTTACAGGCTTAATATCAGTAACTTTCTTTTATGAGGGTATAGAAGGTTTAATTGAAAAATTTATATTTAAACAAAAAGTTAGATTTAGATGGGCTCCTCAAGCAATATTTTTTGCACTAATTTCAACGCTTGCGTTTGTATATTTAAATATGCCTATCGGGTTTATATTTGGATTTATTGCTTCCAGTTATATTTTGAACAGCAGGCCAAACGCTAAATTATCTCCAAAATTTTACTCATCAATTAGTCTTAGTGCCATAGGCTATGGCTTTTTCTACTTAACATCGTTGCCTTTTATTCTTGAATCTACTGTCTTTACAGCTATTGCTGCTATTAGCTATTTAATGTGTATAGAAGGAGTTTTACTGAAAGCACTTCCAGGCGGAGGTAATGAGTTACTTGAATCATTAAATGATTCAACTGGGGTTTACAAAATTTTTCCTCTTCTTTCTTTCTTACTTGGATTATGGTTGTTTATTAGAATTTTAATTGTTTCTCCTGATAGTGAATTTGCAAATCTTCAACAAGACCTATTAAGTATGGGTTCATTTTCATTAACTTTTGCTTTGATGCTAGTGGGTTATATGATTTCTATTCTCATTATCGGTCTATTCATAAAGGTTAAAGGTAAAAATGAATAGTAAATACATTTTTACATTTGTCATGACACTAGTTATCGGGTCAGCGTTTATTTTATTTATAAATTCAGGATCGGATATTGAGGTTATTGATATTCCTGAAACAACTACAACTACTGTTCCTGAAACAACTACAACTACTGTTCCTGAAACAACTACAACTACTGTTCAAAGCACAGACACCTCAGGAGATGAAGAATCTGTACAGATAGTAGATGAAAATGAAGAGACACCTGTTGCCTATGATGGTGAGTTCTTAAATTTTGTTGGATTTGAGGGTAATAATCAAGATAAATTAGACCAGTTAGTTTTATCTTTGCCTCAACTGTTAAAAGATATATTGAAAGACAAAGTAATTTATGTCAATGGATGTCATGACTACGCTAGGTCACTAGTTGGAAGGTGTCCCTATGGAGTTTGGGATTCAACTGGAACAAATAGTGATGGAAGCAAAGGTGCAGAATGGTCTATGTCTATTTGGATTTCGAATAGAGCATTTGATGCTCTGCAAGCAGAGGATGTTTTGATACATGAATCATCTCATGCGCTCTCATACCTAACAAGGAACTGCAACACAGCAGACAATCAGAGCTACAGATTAGACGCATGGACTTTATTTGGAGGAGAAGAAAAATTTGCAGATGCTTTAGTACTTTATTTTGGTGGTTCTTATAATCACTACAGAGATTCTGGTGAGCTTTCAAATGAAGAAAGTAGTTATCTTGAGAATTATCTTGATGTTTGTACAAACTCTTAAAACTTTGATATATTTAGATTATGGGGGAGGCAGTAAGCAGTTCGTTACCATTAAATATTGTTACTTTATTAATACCTGTTTTATTTTACTTTCTAGGATTAAGTAGCAACTTAGAACAAATCAAAATATTATTTTCTGAGAAAATATCTCTTCTTTATGGATTAGGAATTCAACTTATTCTACTTCCACTTATCGGGCTTTTAGTTTCTGAAATATTTAGCAATCCTTTATTTGGAGTAGCAGCTGTGATAGTTCTGATAGTTCCAGGAGGACATGTTTCTGGTTTACTTTCTCACATTAAAGGTGGAAATGTGCCACTATCTGTATTTCTGACTTCTTTTGCTTCAGTAATTTCACCATTTACTATTATTTTTTGGCTGACCATAATAACTTCAAGATCTAGTGAATTCAATATTGACCAAGTAGCCTCATTGGTACAGCTACTTGTCTTTGTTTTGGCACCATTTGTTCTTGGTATGATTTGCAAAAAGAATTTTCCAAAATTTACAAATTTAATTTTTAATCCTCTTGATAAATTTTTGAAATTATTAATCGTAGTAGTTTCAATTTGGACACCAATAGATTTGGCAAGTTATATCTTGGATAACATTCAACAAGGAGTATTAATATCTACAACTTCTTTAATTATGATATTTGTTACTAGTAGAGTACTTATAAATTTCTCAAAAATTGATTTACCTAATGCAAAAACATTACAAATTGAGGCATTATGTCAGAATTTTCCAATTGTTTTGGGCATTTCTCTTGCATTAGAGTTGCCTGAAGTAGCAATATATGGAGTGATTTATTATTTAACGAGTATGGTTTTTGCAGTTTCATATTCTTTCTCTAAAAAATATTAAAAGATACCTTTTTAAAATTAATCTGTATATAATTAAAATGTCTTTCAGACAAACAATTCACAAATCATTTCCAAAAATATGATTTTATATAGGAGAAAAAATGTCCGCAAGAACACAATTACAATCTAAACCTGTTGCAGACCTTAGGTCTATAGCTGAAAGCCTTGGTATCGATCATAAAGGTTTGCAAAAAGCAAAATTAATTGACTTATTAGTTGAGCATAGTGATGACATTTTAGATACAGAGGAAACAGAAGTTGCTGAGGTTATCAGCAAATCAAGTATAGATGATGGACCATCTGTTGTTAGTTCTGGTGACAGTGAGATTAAAAAAGGGGATACTAGAGATGGTATTCTTGACACTCTTCCAGAGGGGTATGGATTTCTTCGTTGTAACGGCTATAAGCCAAGTGAAGATGATGTCTATGTTTCAGCTGGTCTTATTAAGAAGTTTAGAATGCGTAAAGGGGACATGGTTTCAGGACCAATTAGAGCTCCTAGACAAAAAGAAAAGTATCCAGCACTGATTGAACCTACAACTGTTAATGATGCAGATCCAGAACTTCTTGCAAGAAGAGTAGAGTTTAATAAATTAACGCCATTGTTCCCTGATGAAAGGCTAAAGCTTGAAGAGGATGGAAAGCCTGAAAAAATTCTTCCAAGAATAATTGATCTTATTGCTCCAATCGGAAAAGGCCAAAGAGGCCTGATTGTTTCTCCTCCCAAGGCAGGTAAAACAACAATTTTAAAGGAGATAGCAAGTTCTATAGCTGCTAATAATCCAGAGGTTTACTTGATGGTTGTATTAGTCGATGAGCGACCTGAGGAAGTCACAGACATGCAAAGATCAGTTGATGGTGAAGTTGTCTTCTCAACTTTTGATAGACCTCCTGAAGAGCACACTCAAGTTTCAAGACTTGCAATAGAAAGAGCAAAAAGACTAGTTGAAGAAGGAAAAGATGTTGTTATTCTTCTTGATTCGATTACACGTCTTGCAAGAGCACACAACTTGGCAACACCAGCTAGCGGTAGAATTCTTTCTGGAGGTGTTGACTCAACTGCACTTACTCCACCAAAGCAGTTCTTTGGTGCAGCTAGAAATATTGAAGGTGGAGGTAGCTTAACAATTCTTGGTACAGCACTTGTAGAAACGGGCTCTAAGATGGATGAAGTAATTTTTGAAGAATTCAAAGGTACTGGAAATATGGAATTACGCTTAGACCGTCAACTTGCCGATAAGAGAATATTCCCAGCAATTGATGTAACACCTTCAGGAACTAGAGAAGAACAAAGACTTGTTTCTCCAGCAGAACTAGAGTCTCTCTGGGCTTTAAGAAGGGTTTTAGTTGCACTTGAAGGTGGAGCTGCAACGGAGCTACTGATTGCAAAACTAAAAGATACTAAAAGTAATGATGCGTTCTTAAAGGATGTAGCAAAAGCAAAATAATTCTGTAAAGTAATATAGGTAATATTGTAAAGTAGAACTATGAAACAAGGCATACATCCAGATTATAAAGAGGTTGTTTTCTCAGACGATGACGCAGGTTTTGCGTTTCTTACTCGTTCTACTATTAAAACAAGTGAAACTATTCAATGGGAAGATGGAAAAGAGTATCCATTAGTAAAGCTTGATATTTCATCTGCTAGCCATCCATTTTTTACTGGAAAGCAAAAATTAGTCGACTCTACTGGAAGGGTTGAAAGATTTAAACAAAGGTACGGATCAACAAGTACCAGACAAGCACCAAAACAAGAAGCTTCTTCTCAAGAAGAAGAATAACTAACTCAATCTCAATTTCTTATGTCTGAACAAGATATTGCATATGGTGGACAAGCTGTAATTGGTGGCGTCATGATTCAAAGTCCTAAAGGTTGGTCTTTAGGAATTAGGGATAAAAATAATAAATTACACAAATATTATGAAGAAAGAATTCCACTAATAAAAAGAAATAAATTTTGGTCAGCCCCATTGATCAGAGGCTTTGGAGCACTTATTGACTCTATGTATGTAGGATTTAAAGCAATAACTCTCTCAGATCAAATATATTCTGATTTTGAGGAATATGAAGAAAGCTTGTTTTCAAAAATCATGACTTACTCATTTTTGATTTCTGTTTTACTAATATTTATAGCTGGACCTCGATTACTGGTAGAGACAATTAATTATTCTCAATCATTAACTGGTGTTTTAGAAGGAGTCCTTAGAGGTCTGATAGTTATTGTTTATATTTATCTCATAGGAAGAACTAAAGATGCACAAGAGCTATTTGAATATCATGGTGCCGAGCATATGACCATTGCTTCTTATGAAGCTAAAAAGTCTCTAACTATGGATGATGTAAAAACTTTTCCAAAAGAACACATAAGATGTGGTACTTCATTTCTTTTTCTGATAGTCTTTATTAGCCTATTAACCCTCCCATTTATTCCCAATGTCAATATTGTTCTGACTGCTGTAACTAGAATTTTACATGTTGTGGTGGTATCAATGCTTTCTTATGAGGTTTTGAAATTTAATTTTGTGAATAGTAATTCACTAATTGCAAAATTTTTTGCAGCACCAGGTATTTGGACACAATTTATTACAACAAAAAAACCTTCAACTGATCAAATTGAAGTTGCTATTTTATCGATGGCAAACTGTGTAGAAAATTCAGAAAATACAAAAATGTTTGAAGATATTACTACGCAAGCAAGTGAGGTAAAAGTTGGATAATTCATTACACGAAAAACTTAAAACAATTGAAGGCTCACTTCCAGAAATAGAAAAACAGCTCTCACAAATAAATATTTCCAATGACCAACAAGGTTATGCTGAAATGGCTAAAAAGCACAGTGATGTTTCAATAATTGTTGATTTATTTAACGAATGGAAAAAAGTAACTTCTGAAATTGAAGATGCAGTTGAGCTTATAAATTCTGAAGAAGATGAAGAAATGAAAAATGAGTTTGAAACTATTGTCACTGATAATAAAAATAAATTAGAACCACTAGTACAAAAAATAAAAATCTCACTTCTTCCAAAAGACCCATTGGATGATAAAGATGTATTAGTTGAAATTAGACCTGGAGCTGGAGGAGAAGAGGCAGCTATATGGGTCGGCGATTTGTATAAAATGTACAATCGTTTTGCAGAGAGAAATGCCTGGAATGTTGAGCCTATTGAACTTACAGCATCAGATCAAGGTGGTTACAGCAAAATAATTTTTGCAATAAAATCAAAAGGAGTTTTTTCAAAGCTTAAATTTGAGGCAGGGGCACATCGTGTACAAAGAATTCCTAAAACTGAATCACAGGGAAGAGTGCACACTTCAATAGCAACTGTTGCGGTACTTCCTGAAGCTGAAGAGGTTGACTTAAGTATCGCAGATAGCGATTTAAAAATTGATGTATATAGATCTAGTGGACCAGGTGGACAAAGTGTTAATACAACAGACTCAGCAGTAAGAATTACTTATATCCCAACAGGTTTAGTAGTCACCAGCCAAGATGAAAAATCACAGTTAAAAAATAAAAATCAGGCAATGAGAATTTTACGGGCAAGACTCCTTAAGTCTGAACAAGATAAGGCTGCAGCTGAACGTGCAAAAGATAGAAAAGAGCAAGTTGGTTCTGGTGAGAGATCAGACAAGATTAGAACATATAACTACAAAGACAATAGAGTTTCTGATCACAGAATAAATTTAACATTAAAAAAATTAGACCAAGTTTTGGATGGAGACCTTGAAGAGTTCGTTGTTGCATTGATTGCTGATAATGAAGCTACCAGACTTGCCAATCTAGAAGAATAATGAATATCCAACAAATACCTGAGCATGAATTAGCACGACTCAGGGAGAAAGCTAAGGAAATAACTGGGTCACAATCTGAATACCAATCTTCTTACACAGAACTGTTAACGAGGAGGCTTAATGGAGAACCTCTTCAATACATAGAGGAATACATACCTTTTTATAGTATTCAAATAAATGTTGATCAGCGCTGCTTGATTCCTAGGCCAGAAACAGAGTTTTTAGTTGAGTTAATAAAAAATAAAGTTTCAAGTCCTGTAAAGATATTAGATGTTGGAACAGGAACTGGCTGTATTGCTCTTATGTTAAAAAAACTTTTTCCGGAATCAATAGTTGATGCCTGTGACATATCAGAAGAAGCATTAAATTTAGCAAAAGAGAATTCTGAGATAAATAATTTAGAGATTAATTTATTTCAATCAGATTTACTAAGTGCTGTAGAAGATACAGATTATGACGTAATAGTTGCAAATCTTCCTTATATTCCTACAAGTACTCTTTCTAGCCTTGCATCAGAAGTTATAGATCATGAGCCACTCATTGCACTAGATGGGGGTGATGATGGACTTTTATATATAAATAAATTGATAAAAGAGATCGAAGCTAAAGATATTGATAACTTTATGTTGTTTCTTGAAGTAGATACAAGCCATGCATCAACTATTTTAAATAATCTTTCACACTGGAAGGAAGTAGAATTAGAGCAAGATTTAGTTGAAAGAGACCGGTATATAATTGCAAAACGATAAATTAAATAATGCAGTTGATGCAATAAATAATAACCAAGTCGTTGGAATACCAACAGAGACAGTTTATGGAATTGGAGTAAACCCTTTCAGCCAAGAAGCTGTTGATAAAATTTTTGAATTAAAGGGAAGAGATGGAGATAAGCCTTTATCAATACTTGTATCTTCATTTTACGATTTACAAAAGCTTGAAATAGTTTCGATAATTCCTGAAGTGGTTGAACTTTATTGGCCTGGGCCATTAACGATTGTTGTTGAGACAAA
>VMHT01223427.1_pt1 | contig 10008 bp, 5 predicted proteins | sample 4693611 | NCBI WGS metagenome assembly VMHT01 (sample SAMN12280063, study PRJNA550983) | marine metagenome | isolation source: seawater sampled from same location over 5 years 0.02-0.2 micron viral filtrate | place: USA: collected off the coast of southern California halfway between the port... ...
ACCCACTATAATCGAATTGATGTTACAGATGAAATTATAGCTGCTTATTCAAGTAGTTTATAAATTATTTTGATTAAATAAAACAAGTTATTATATTATATAAAAATACCAATAAGTTATGATTGAACAAATTCCAAATTTTTTATCAAAAAAAGACTGTAATACTCTTATTGAATTAATAGATAAAAATCATGTTCGTTCTTCAGTTGCAGGTGGGGGAGGAGAAAGAAGTGTGTATGAAGATTCTAGAACTTCTAGTACATCTATGATTTCTGAAAATAACCCTACTATACAAAGAATTAAAAAAAGGATAGCTAAAAAATTAGGGTTAAATATAAATCAAGGGGAAGCCATTCAAGGTCAACTTTATAACCCTGGTGAATATTTTAGACCCCATTATGATTTTTTCACAGGAGATTCATATATTAACCATTGTCTAGCATCAGGTAATCGTATACATACTGTTATGGTATATTTAAATGTTCCTGAAGAAGGAGGTGAAACTGATTTTCCTAATTTAAAAATTAAAGTAAAACCACAAATCGGAAAAGCAATATCTTGGCCGAATATGATTGATGGTAAAACCCAAAATGATGTAATCCATGAGGGGACAGATGTAAAAAAAGGTAAAAAATATATTATAACTTCTTGGTGGAGAGAAAAACCCCACGATCCCATAGGTGATGATACTTTAGCAAAAGAATATTGGAGTAAAAATGAAACAATTACACCTGTAAAACAAGTACAACCCACAGATAAAATTTATACATCTAAAGATGATTTCCCCAGAATTGATCCAAAAGGTTTTAAAGTTACTAAGGTACCTGGCCCTATATGGGGTCTTATTAATGATGCCTATAAATTATTACAAAACAATATACAAGAAGAAAATTGGGCCGGAGTTAAAGATGTAATTAATACCCCTGATGGTGAATTAGGTAGTGAAATGATGTCTTTTGATAATTTAACTACAATGAGAAAGTTAATTCATGACCAACTACTCCCAATGCATCAATCATGGATAAACCAACCCTTAATTCCTACTATGTTATATGGTATAAGATCATATAAAAGAGGAGCTAGTTTGATAAATCATGTTGATAGGTTAGAAACCCACCATGTTTCTTCTATTATAGTAGTAGATAAAAACTTATCTTGTGGCTGTGGCCCAGGTAAAGAACCTGAAGATTGGCCCCTACATTTTCAATCCCATGATGGTAAGTGGCATAAAATATATGCTGAACCAGGAGATATGATTTTATATGAATCTGCTACTTGCATGCATGGTCGTCCCGATCCATTTAAAGGTACTTTTTATAGAAACTTTTATGTCCATTATCAATTAAAAGATTGGCGATACCAACCTTAGTAGTATGGATTACATAATTGTAAGTACAAGTAAATGCCTTTACCAAGAATGGCAACTAAAATTACTTAAATGGTCAGCTGATAAAGTAAAACAAAAGGGGAAAATCATATTTTTAACCTCTTTTGATCATAACCATTTTCCAGAAAAAGTAAATTTTAATTTTCCTGGAGTAGAAGTAATTGAATTACCCGATTGGGCTAGAGAATGGGAAATTAAAGATGGTAATTGGTGGGGTGGAATACCAAATAAATATGAATCTATTAAATGGTTAACAGAAAATAAAAAGTTTAACCCTAATGATAGGTTATTATTTTTAGATCCGGATATGCTTTTTACTACCCCCCTAGACTTATACCCAAAACATAATGAAGTTATAGGTCAAAAATGGGAGATGTTTTCACCCTTAAAAGACTTTCCATCTAAGATGACAGAAAGTATAATGTATCCTTTTGCTATTACTTTTTTAACTTTAAAAAATATAATAAAAGATTATAAATCACTTTGCATATCAATTAGAAATAAAACCCAAATGTGGGAAGCTGAAATGTGGGGTTTACATTACGCTTTAGAATATAATAATATTAAATTTAACATAAAACCAAATTTAGGAAGATGTAGTATATGGAATGAAAATAATTCTAATATTAAAAGTGATTTAATCCATTACCCTAATATTATAGAATCAAAAGAACAAAAAATAAATTTATTTTTTAAACAAGATTATACTCAAAACTTAAATCAAAAAATTGAGGTAAATAAAGCTAGAAATTTAACTGATACTATTTTATTATCTAATATAGACCAAGAAAGAACAGATTTTATATATGAAAATAAATGGGATTTTCCTTATTTATTTAAATTTTATACTGGAGATAAAGGGTATCTATATTTCCAACCTTGGTCTGGGGGGTTTAATAATATTAGAATGTCTTTTGAACAAGCAGTATGTTTATCTTATTTAACAGACAGAACATTAGTACTCCCTCCCTCTTATTCTATGTATCTTACAGATGGTTTAAGTAATTTTTCTGATTATTTTGAAACCACTAATTTAGGAATTAAACATATAAATTTTGAAGAATTATGTAATATTAAAAACATAGAACATAATTTAAATAAATTACAAGAAATAAGTAAAACCCTAAATTATGATTCTGTAGCTAATGTAATTAATTTTACTAAAAATCCAGTTCCTAAAAATTTCCGTAAAAATAGAAATGTAATCAACTCAGAGGAAATATTTGATAATTCTGAAATTTTATATTTAGATAAAAATCTATTAGGTACTTTTGACCAATCATTATATACAAAACATGAAACTTCTTTAAAACAACTTATTAGTAAATATGTAGTTTATAGAAATGATTTAAGAGATATTGCTTGGCAGTTTATAAATTATATAGGTGATAAATCATATTATTCTATCCATATTAGAAGAAACGATTTCCAATACAAAGACCTATTTATTTCGGGTCAAGAAATTGTTAATAATATACAAAACATTATACCCGAGAACAGCACTTTATATATTTCAACTGATTCTACTGATGAAGAATTATTTTTACCCTTAAAAGAAAAATATAAGGTTATTTTATATAATGATATAAAATCCCAATTAAATTTACAAAAGTTTAATAAAAATTGGATTTCTATTATTGAACAACTTATATGTTCTAGGGGTATTAAATTTATATCCCAAAAGAACTCTACATTATCTTCATATATTTGTAAATTAAGATATTATATGAATGATATAGAAGATAAGAATTATTATATTAATACTTCTTCTAAAATTAATTTTACTCAACATTTTCTTAATGAAGATGAATATACAGCTAATTGGGCTCGAGAATATCAAGATATAAGCCAATTTAATAATGATATAATTTTTGTTTCCATAGCCAGCTATAGAGATAGTCAAATATTTGATACTTTAAAAAGTTTATATAGTGAAGTTTCTAACCCTAATAGAGTAAAAGTAGTAATACATGTACAAGATGAGATAGATGTTTATTATAAATTACTAGAATTAAATTACCCTAACTTAGAAATAATACATGTTCCTTGGGAAGAAACTAAAGGCGTAGTATGGGCTAGAAATAGAATTAAAGATAGGTTTAACAATGAATCTTATTTTTTAAATGTAGATTCTCATTCAAGATTTAAAGAAAATTGGGATTTAATATTAATAAACCAATATAATAGTATAGACGAACCCAAAGTTGTTTTATCTACTTACCCTAATCATTTTGACGTTCCCGACCAATCTAAAAATTACTTAAAATTACCTTATAATACACCTTTAAAAGTTAAAAAATTTGTACATCCATCTGATCCAATAGATAATAGATGCACGGCAGCAAATTTACCTTCTTTAAAAGATTATGAAATAAAGGATTCTAAATGGGTTTCAGCTGGGTTTACTTTTGTAAGAGGAGAATGGTTAAAAGAAGTTAAGATACCAGAAAAAATGGTTTTTAGTGGAGAAGAAGATACTGCCACTTATCTTTCATATTTAAAGGGATGGAATATAAAAGTAGCATCTGAAGCTACTGTATGGCATAATTACAATTATAAAACTATAGAAGATATACCTTATAGAACCCCTAATGACGGTAAAATCTCTAATTTAGATGATAATTCAGTAAATGAATTAAATAAAATATTATTTAATAATGATCCTTCTTATGTTAGATCTCTCCAAGATTTAGAAAATTTTTTAGATTTTGAATTTAAGAAACCTAACAAAACAATATTTATAGCTTTAGCAAGTTATATAGATAATGACTTAAGAAGTACTATTTTAAGCTGCATAAACCAAGCTAAACACCCAGAAAATTTATCGTTTGGAGTATTATTACAGTATAATGATAAACCTGATACTAATGAATATATTATAGATGATTTAGTTAGTAAATATAATATTAGGATTGAAAAAATCCCTTACCAAGAATCCAAAGGAAATGCTTGGGCTAGAAGCCAAGTAGAAAATTTATATCAAAATGAAGATTACATACTACAGCTAGATTCTCATTTACGTTTATCTAAACATTGGGATGAATTTTTAATTAATGAACATTCCAATTTAAAAGGTAAACCAATTATTTCTTATTTATCACCATCTTTCTTTAAAAATGAAGAATTAGGAATTGATTATAATTTTGATAATTTAGATAATTTATCCCTATTAAATATCCCCAAAATTACAGAAATTACTGAGGAATATTGGCCCAAATTCCAAGGGTATACTAATATTCACCCAACTAATAACATAAATAAGAATGTTCCTATTTTATATTGTGGGTTTGTATTTGCTAAAGGAGACTGGATTCAAACCATAAAAAATGACCCTGAACATTACTATACAGGAGAAGAATTTGCGTTGTCTATAAGATCATTTACCCATGGGTATGATATTTACCAACCAACTAAAATCATTTCATGGCATAGATCAAATCCAAACCATACCCACCATTTTAAAATTGTAGATGATAATGATCAACGTCATTCTCATGCTATGACTAGGTTGCGAAAATTAATATTTAATGAAGACTTAGGAGTGTATGGATTAGGAGATCAACGCACACTACAAGATTATGAAAATTTTGCCAAAATTAAAATAAAAGAAAAACGTGTATATACTTAGTACTTATTTAGGACATAATGCTTCAATGACTATCTCAAAAAACGGAGAAATTTTAGAAGTAGTAGAATTTGAAAGAATGACTAATGTTAAAAATGGAGGATGTTTAGCTCAAGTAGGGGTTAAAAACCCAAAATTAATAATAACTTTAGTCAAAGATTATTTAAAAGGAAAATATAATATCAAATACTTTGATCTTCTTTTATTTAATCATTTAGATATTACAATGTTAAGAAAACATCATTTTACTAGTGATAAAGAACTTCTTAAATTTTTTGATTGTGAAAGATATGAATTAGTTCATCATCAACATGGTCATATGGCTTGTGCCTTTTACCAATCTGATCTTCAATATTCTAAAGGTTGTAGTTTTGATGGGGGTGGAAGTGATGGGAACTTTAACATATTTGAATGTGATAGGGAAAAAGGCATTACTGAAATTACCAAAATCCAAAATCATACTTTAGGAATGAGACTCTCAGAATTGGGTCAATATACTAAATCTATCAGACGTGAAAGAGATTTTTGGGTTGATGGTGGTTTAGTTTATCCCGGAAAAATAATGGGGTTATCTTCATATGGTAATGTTAGGGAAGAATGGTTTGATGCCTTTAAAGAATTTTATGTGGGAGTATATAATTCAAACCATCGTGATGGATTAAATGCTAATTATAATATCCTAAAAAATAAATTAAATCTCCCGAATGAATATGAAGGCCAACTTGAATATGATTTAGTTGCTACTTCACAAAGAATGTTTGAAATGAAATTTGATGAATTAGTCAGACCTTATTTCCAAAATGAACCTAACTTCCTATTATCAGGAGGATCAGCTTTAAATATATTAAATAACCAACGTTTGAATCAAGAACGTAATATTTTTGTACCCCCTAATCCCAATGATGCAGGTTTAAGTTTGGGTTTTATGTTAGATTATCTTAAACCTAAAAAAGCATTTGATGGTACGTTTGCAGGTCCTGAAGTATGGGATAAACATACTTTACCTGAACATATAGATAAATACAATGGTAAACCTTTAATATTAGATGAACTAGTTCAAGATTTAATAGCAGGAAAAATAATTGGAGTTGTAAGAGGAGGATCTGAATTAGGTCCTAGGGCCTTAGGTCATAGAAGTATTTTATGTCATGCTGCTGTACCTGGTATGAAAGATATTTTAAATAAAAAAGTAAAAAATAGAGAACCATTTAGACCTTTTGCTCCGGTTTGTAGGGAAGATGATGCTTGGAAATTCTTTGAAATGAGAGGATCTTGTAAATGGATGAGCTTTTGTCCTCCTGTAAAACCCGAATATCATGAAGCCCTTAAATCTATAACTCATGTTGATGGAACAGCTAGATTACAAACAGTAGGTGGTTTGGAACCTAATTTTATGTATTACTTACTAACTCGACTACAAGAATCTCATGAATACCCAATATTACTTAATACATCTTTTAATATTGCTGGTAAACCTATTCTTAATACTTATAGAGATGCTATATGGATGTTAAAGAATACTGAAATGGACGGTTTAATTTTAGAAGATTATTATATAAAAAAATGAATAATAGATATAAAATAACTCAAGATGGTGATTGGCCCGCTATACATCATGTATTAATTCAATTTATAAATAATTGTTATAATCTTTCTTCAAATTTTAATCAACATAAGTTATATCCTTATTTTGAATTAAAAGGAAAAAACATAGGATTTAATAAACAATTATCTAATTTAGATAATATTTGGGATTACTATTTTGACCAACAACCTCCACAAAATGGTAACTTTAATGCAATTCATAAGGGGGGAGGACATTGTTTATTATCTAATATCAACCCTAATTTAATTAAAGAATATTCTAAAATAGATAAAAAATATTTTAAATATAAAAAAGATATAACTAAAATAGTAAATAATTTTAAAAAAACACATTTATCCAAAAAATCTATAGGAGTACATTTTAGAGCAAGTGATACCTTATTTGATAATAGTAGACCTAATGTTCCTTTAAAAATATATAAAGAAAGTATCTTAAAGGTATTAGACAAATACGATACTATCTTTTTATCAACTGATAGTCAAGAATCATTAGATTACTTTAATTTTCATTTTAAAGATAAACTAGTATATAAAGACCATTATAGGGTTCCTTATACTAAAACTTTCTATAGTATCCATAAAAATCCACCTCACCCTTATCAACAAGGGTTAGAAGTAATAATAGATAGCCTCCTCCTTTCAGAATGTGATTTAATTATAAAACCTGAATCAAATTTAAGTGCTTACTCTGTAATACGAAAAGGGGGAGGAGATGTACATCAAATAGATATACCTTTAGTTGATCCTAACTATCATGTTATGTATTTTAATAATGATTTAAATATTTTAAAAAAACACTATTATATAAAAGACCTTGAACCCTCTAATATTAATGATTTTATTATAGAAAGCAAAAAATTTGAAATTCAAAAACAAAATTTTCTAAAAAATAATGATATTGAATCCTATTTCTCTTTACTAAAGAAATATCTATTTAATTAATATTTATAATAAAATAAAAAATGTTACAACTCCTTAACCTAGATTATAATTGGAATTATTTTCTACCACCCAACCAAGATTATTCAACTCACAAGGGAACATGTTTATCCCACCAAGTCCACGAATTAACAGACATACATGATGAGTATGGGTTAGGACATTCATACGATGAAAATAATACAGTAATACAACAGTTATGGTATGATAATACCATGGTAGATTTTGAGGATTTGGGTAAACAACTTAATATGGAAGTAATAACAGTATCCTCTATATTACAACCCCCAGGAAATGTAATCGCATTACATAGAGATACATTTTTCCAAATCAACAAGAAATTCCCAGATGATAAAAGAACTAAAGTAAGGGCTAATATATATTTAGAAAGTTGGAAACCCGGTCATATGATTCAATATCAAGACATAAATGATAATAAAGTTTGGAAAACCTCTGATAATTGGAAAGCTGGAGAAGGATATTTATGGTCTTCTAAAGTATTACACTTATCTGCTAATGCTGGTATGAAAGATAAATATACACTTCAAATTTCAGGTTTTTATTTAGGTTAATTTTATCATATTTATAATAAAATCTATTTAATACACCATGGCATACTTAAAAGGAGTTCACCTCTCTGCTAGTTCACTTGTTTCTGGAAGTGCAGCAGAATTTACATATATTTCTGGTTCTTCATTTACTGGTTCTTTTTCCGGGAGTTTTTTAGGAGACGTACAAGGTACCTCTTCTAGAGCAGTAATTGCTAATATTTCTAACCAAGCATTTACTGCTTCCTATGTAGATGGTTCTAATATAGATGGGACTGTTCCTTCTGCTTCAGTGGCAGTTGTTTCACTTGAAGGTACTGGTTCTTTTAGTGGTTCATTTACTGGAAGTGTATTAGCAACTGAAATTATATCTACAGACTTAACTGTTAGTGGTACTGCCTCTATTGGTTATTTAGAAACTATATATGAGACTGCTTCTATAATTTATACAAGTGGTTCAACAAAATTTGGTGATACTTTAGATGATACCCATGTTCGTACAGGTAGTATGTCTATTACTGGTTCCCTATCTATAAATGGAACAGAATATACAGCAGCAACTTCTGGTACAGATGGAACTTCAGGTACTAGTGGTACATCAGGTACAACAGGTACAAGCGGTACCTCAGGTACTTCAGCCACTTCAGGTACATCAGGAACAAGTGCTACATCTGGTACAAGCGGTACAACAGGTACATCAGGTACATCAGGTACAAGTGGTACCTCTGGTACAAGTGGAACAAGTGCTACAAGCGGTACTTCAGGAACATCTGGTACTTCAGGAACTAGCGGTACTTCTGCCACAGATGGTACAAGTGGTACCTCAGGTACTTCAGCCACTTCAGGTACATCAGGTACAAGTGCTACAGATGGTACTTCAGGTACAAGTGGAACTTCCGCTACAAGCGGTACAAGTGGTACAAGCGGTACTTCAGCTACAAGCGGTACTTCCGGTACAAGTGGAACAAGTGCTATAGATGGTACTTCAGGTACAAGTGGAACTTCCGCTACAAGTGGTACAAGTGGAACAAGTGCTATAGATGGTACTTCGGGTACAAGCGGTACTTCAGGTACTAGTGGTGGCACAGGGGAAGATGGTACTTCAGGTACAGCAGGTACAAGTGGTACAAGTGGTACATCTGGTACCTCTGGTATTAGGGGAGATTTATATAGAACAACATCTTCTACATCTTTTACATTAGGGAATAGTGGAACTATAACTATAGGAACAGGGCTAGGATACTCTACAGCTCAATCAATTATAGTTGTATTTGATGCTTCAAATTTTCAAGAATGTGAAATTACTTCATATAATGCAGCTAATGGTTCTTTATCTTTTGCTGCTCCTACTAGAACAGTAGGTAGTGGGACTTATAGTTCATGGGATGTTAATTTAGATGGTGCAAGTGGGGGCGATGGATCTTCTGGTACTAGTGGTACATCAGGTACAAGTGGTACATCTGGTACAAGTGGTTTAGCGTATATTCATACCCAATCAACAATCTCTTCTACTTGGACAATTAACCATAATTTAGCTTCTTCTATATTAAATGTAACAGTTACAGATTCAAATAAAGAAGTAATTATTCCTGATAGTATTGATTTATCTAATATTAATACTACAATTATTACTTTCCCCCAACCAACTGCTGGATACGCCATATTATCTTCTATGACAGGTAATACTGCAGGATCTTCTGGAACATCAGGTACAACCGGAACAAGCGGTACTTCAGCTACAAGCGGTACTTCCGGTACTTCTGGTACAAGTGGAACAAGTGCTATAGATGGTACATCCGGTACTTCAGGTACAAGTGGAACAAGTGCTACAGATGGCACCTCTGGTACATCAGGTACAACAGGTACAAGTGGAACAAGTGCTACAGATGGCACCTCTGGTACAT
>VMHT01025841.1_pt1 | contig 10007 bp, 13 predicted proteins | sample 4693611 | NCBI WGS metagenome assembly VMHT01 (sample SAMN12280063, study PRJNA550983) | marine metagenome | isolation source: seawater sampled from same location over 5 years 0.02-0.2 micron viral filtrate | place: USA: collected off the coast of southern California halfway between the port... ...
ATACACATATATTTTTATATGAGGTGCAAGGAGGTTACTAAGAACTACACACGGTGTAAGCTCCCCTGCACCAATTTACTCGATACATGCCACCTCCACGCTCCAGAGTGCCCCATCTGCCTCGATTCTATGGCTAGGTGTGACGACCCTTGTAGACTTCCATGTGGACACATGTTTCACGCTGGGTGCGTGTACATTTGGTTCACAAGAGATAACAGGTGTCCGTACTGTCGATCATACGCGATGTCAATACCCTAATATTTTATTGTTGGTTCTGAGAGTTGCAGTTTTTCCAGATGATTTCTAAATTTCATTTGAATTTTATCTGGTGTTGTGTTGATACGATTTGGTGGATTGATTATATGTTCGACAATGAGTTTATCTTCTTTGATAGCCTTTTCCATACCATCGACAAACAACGGATTTAATATCCAATCAATAAGTGGAAATCGGGGGCTTCTTAAAAATACCCAATTAAGTAATGTTCTATTGTCCGACAATGGTGTATATGTTACATATGTCACCACCTTCATAATATTTCTCACCCAAAACTTTATGGAAACTGTATTCGGCAAAAGCACATCATGCGTAACTTTAACATTTGGATTTTCCGTTATTTTCAACAGCGGCGATTCGCTTTTATGACGTATAGTAGATTTCAAAATCAAATGCGCAGGTGATTGCTCAGATATAGAATCAATGTCAACATGACCATTTTCTGCGTCGCCAAAATCGCTATGAACAAAATTTACATGTGATATATCAATCGCGTTTTCCAATGTAGTAAGCCAGTCATTTTCAAAAATAGCACTACCTGTAACACTGATACAGTTTCGTGAAAACATTTCTTTGATTACAGGTGGATTATACCCATCTGGCTTTCCCATACAAGCCCATACAATCCCTCCGCTTTCCATTGCTTCGTAGGTATTAATTTGGTAATTGTTTACCAACTTTGAACCGGTTTCTGCGGGCAATTCACGTAAAACCCCCTCGTCATCAAACTTCCACCCGTGGTATGGACACGTAATACACGATTTCGTCTTATCAACTTGACCCATTGATAATCTAGCACCACGATGAGGGCATAAATCATCTTGAATCACAATACTGTTGTCTTTATTTCTCCAAACCACTACATCTTTCCCTAAAAATTCAACCCTTTTGGGGATGTTTTTGACAAATTTAGATGGCTTTAAACCATACCATCTATTTGTAAATATAGTCCTCTCCATACTATATTATACCATCTATACTTTAAAGAAATAATCAGTGAGAACCGTCATCTCGCCGCCACCGCAAGTCCCACAACAATATGTTCCAAAGGAAATGGCTACTCGAATTTTCATCAAACTCCTTATATCTCGAGCTATGAGGCGAGTGATAAGGCTATGTACACAAGTATGTATATACCAGAGAACTATGGACGCCCAGAGCATACAGAGTATATCGGGCTACGGCGAATGGGAGATACCGCGTGATGAGTTGAGGATCATGGATGTTCTTGGCTCCGGTGCATTCGGGGAGGTTCGACGAGCCAAGTGGAGAGGTACCGTCGTGGCGGTGAAGACCTCGAGCTCGGCGAATGAGGACACCGACGAGTTCAGGGTGGACTTTCTATCTCTGACGAAGCTCCACCACCCGAACATCGTGCAGCTACTGGGTGCATGCACTGATACCACGCCATATATGATATGTATGGAGTTTGTACCCTTCTCACTGGATAGGATGATATACCAACTGGACAACACCCAACGCCTAAACATCTCTTCTGATGTGGCGAGGGCGCTGGCATACCTCCACAACCGCAAGCCCAACTACATCATCCACAGGGACGTAAAGCCCCAGAACATTTTGCTCACCGCAAGCATGAAGGCGAAGGTGACGGACTTTGGCATCTCCCTCTTTCGGACGGAGAAGGGCTCCACTTACAGAATGACGGGTGAGACGGGCACCTACAGGTACATGGCGCCCGAAGTCCTCCGAAGCGAGAATTACGACCACAAGGTAGACATCTGGTCCTTTGGCATGGTTATGTATCACATGTTCGAGAACGCAATCCCATACGGGGTCCTTCCACTCTACGATATGTTGAGGGCAATAGACGAGAATGTGATCCCATACATTCGCAATCAGGTGACCCGGACCGTCCTGGAGTCCTGTCTGAAACCCGAACCATCCTCCCGCGCGGAGGCACTGGAATTGATCGACATAATCGAGTCTATAAGGTTCTCGGATAATCCTCCGGTCTCTCCCCGTCCGCGGTGTCTCCCATGTATCTCATTTTGAGAACAGAGAGCACCAGACTGTTGCAGAGGCTTACGGTGGCTGTAGAAAACAGAGGTAAATCCATATACTGGCGTGCAACCCAACCCAATCACGTTGCACGCCAGCATAGACCACGAAAGTTGGGAGGCGTCTTTCATCTTAAAGGGGTGAAAATATACTCAATTATGACGATACCGGCTAGGATACGACACAAGTGTTGGGTTCACAGGTTTGGACAGGTGTTTCAACACAAGTGTTGGATCAGGTGGTGCAAGAATAAGATAAACGTCTGGGAGTTCCACTGTGGTCATGACACTCCTGACAGCAAGGGTGGAACACTCGATATTGACAACCTGTACCCAATATGTGCTGAGTGCAACCTGAGCATGAGCAACAACTACACAATCCAAGAATGGAACGACAAGGTCACCCAGCGGGCGAAGTTCTGTTGCTTTTCTTGAGGTTCTCCTCGGCAGTCGCCTTCAAATAAAAAATTTCACAATATTGTATTTGGTACCTTCTTTAATGGGAAGAGAACTATGAGAACTTAATTCGTCTGGAATAAAATAGTCGTCTATTGTTTCAGCTTTCACATTCTTCCATAAATATGCGTCTCCTGCAGATGGTTTGATTTGCATTCCTAATTTATCAAACTCAAGTTCTCCACCAATGTAATCATCGTTGAGATATAATATAAATGTGAAGATGTGCTGTTTATACGGAGCAAAAGTAACTGCTTCTTCGGGAGTTAAACAGTCTAAATGATTAGATGAATATTCATCTTCTTCGTATTTCAACATTTGTAATGGATAACCAGAAGATATTATAGATTTATGTATTAAAAAGTGAGGCAAACCTGTACGCCATATTTTATAGTTCAAGTCTTCAGCAAATGGTAATCTTTTGACCTGACCTGTTAATCTATCTGATATGCCATGTTGTATACTACGAGTTCGCTTAAAGGCTACACTGTTTGTATTCTCATTGATTAGTCTGGAACATTCTTCCCTGCTCAAAAAGTTTTTATAATGTACCAAATTGATTTTTCTATTGATAATGTTCATATATTTATATTTATATGAAAAGATTTGTGAAAATATACACATTGAATCTCATTATGAGTGCGGAAGATATTATTAAAAAAAACGAAAACCCTATCAATGGAGGGTCAACTCATTGACGTTCTCATGGAAGATGGCACTGACAGTATCGCGAAAGTGGTGGAGGAATCTAAAAAACTTTTGAAAGTTCGGTTCTTTTCTTTGAAAGAATGCGAAGACAAAATTATATACAAGCTTTCAAATCAAGTTGACGAAATTGATAAAGTGAGCGTGTCTGGGTATTACGATACCACAAACGAGACGGAACTCAATATGGAGCCGCATGGCAAAAATACATGGGTCATGTACCTAGATGAAGACTACGAGCCGAGTGAGTCAGAATCCGAAACAGACTCGTCAGATGGCGAAGATTTTAGTGATGATGAATTGTAAGATGGAGCAGTGCTCCGCACTAACCACTCGGAACACTCGATGCAAATTAAATGCAAAAGCGAAAACAGTGTGTTTTAACACTCCAATCAATGTGTGTTCACGACATGTACACACGAATCCTATAAATGATTGGTCGAGGTCTGGTAATTCAGATGAAACTCCATATGATATTAAAAAGTATCTCGAATTCTTTGACGCGTGCACCGAATATGGTATAAGCTCGTGGGGATCCGTGTCCATGGCGAGCGAATTGTTCAAGACGATGAAATCTACAGATGATATTTCGTTACGCTTGGGAAAATATTTCGATAAGATCCTTCAGGAATCTCTAGAGAGTGATCCAGACTGTCCCATATGTATGGAATGTAGTAGCATTCGAATAGGATGCGGGCATGCATTCTGTATAGAGTGTATCACCAAGTGGTTTTTCGATGGCGACTCAAAATGCCCGATATGTAGACAAATATTATCTTCTGGTATAGTAAAAAATAATGAAGCTTGATGAGAAAGTGGTCTTACTCGGTGTGGGTATCGGTCTACTGGTGTGCTGGATGCGAAAGGAGCGGTTTATGTCATGCACTGCGGGGTGTGGTGTGTAAATAAAATCACACGTGTATTGATGTATAATGAAAGAGTGTCCCGTATGCTTCATAAATGATGCTACGCGTCGTCTCGCGTGCAGTCACACCTTCTGTGATTCGTGCATTAAAAAATGGTATGGTAAAAATCCAACATGCCCCATGTGTAGAAGGTCATTGTACTTCAAAGGCATGCGATATGTTGTCAAAGAATGGAACCACTGGGACGCGTCGATAGAATATTTATTTGAAAATTATTACATTGATGTCAACTATTTGAAACATTTTGAAAAAAAGTTTCACTTGATGGAAGAACATGTTCTCAACGAGGATGAGTTTATAGATATTTTACTCGACGATGACGTTGAAATCGTACACGGCCCGACAGCTCTCATGTACTGGGAATTTTATACGTATGAATTGTACATATTCATAAAGAATAAACCTCTCATACGGAAAAGGGTTGCAAAGAGGCCTAGGAGCAATTGGCTTTTAGAGAAATAAAACGAGCCCGTGCTCTAATGAACACGCCTTCGGCGTTTGATGGAAGATATGGGACGTTGACCGGTGATGACTTGAGAAAACATTTATGTTATAAAATATTTGTTTTTTAAAAGCCCAAGCATACACTTTTTGTATTCAAAGATGAACATCTTTTTCCTCTCGTGGGACGTCGTCGAGTGTGCACATATGTACTGTGACCAACACGTGGTCAAGATTTTGCTGGAGATTGTTCAAATGCTGTACACGGCCTGGTGGACCACGGGGGGAGACGCCTGGAACGAGACGGCGCCATTCAAGAAAAACTCAGGCCAGCGAGGGTACCTCCCTGTGTCAAACCCAAAGCACGGGATGGTGCTTTGGGTTCGAGCGTCAAAGGAAAATTATATGTGGACGGCACTCATGGGGATATCTCTCTCTATAGAGTTCAATAAAAGATTTGGCAAAATTCACGGATGTACAGAACACGCGCTGTGGCTGTACCAAAATCCACCCACGTGGTTCCGAGATGACCGAAATGAGAAGGCGTTCTACGCCACGGTAGGGTTCCCTTCTCGACTCACCCCTCCCCCCGAAGCCATGCCAGATCAGTACAAAGACACAGACATCATCAAAGCATACATGAATTACTACAAAGGCGACAAGCTTTCATGGGCTAGATGGTCAAACCCTTCTTGCGTTCCTCGGGTGTTTGTAAAGGATTACCTGGGACGAATCTAATTTAAAGTTTATACACACTAAATTTCAAATGAAGATACTCTTCTTCTGTACACACTGCAACCAGGGAACGGGGTATGCTCGTTCAGCAAATAAGATTACAAATTGGCTTGCAAATCAGGCGAATGTGGAAGTTGTGTACTATGCTTTTCAGAATTATCCTGGGCAAGCGATTACCGACCGATTTATTGACCCTCGTATTCGTTTTGTCGATGCACTTGAACTAGATCCAGATGCCCCCAAAGGGTTCGGCGACGCGGGTATTCTCCCCACATACGAAGAAGAGAAACCGGATTACGTCTTTGTGTATAACGACCTCCCCGTGTCATCGAGCATCATCGAACTTCTGCCAAGTGACGCCAAATACATCATGTATCTAGACATTGTGTACCTTTGGCAAGACATTGAGCGGTTCAACAAAATAAAAGACAAGTTTGAAATTTGCTACGTGTTCACACAGTCGTGGAAAGATCACCTCGTGAAAGACATCGGGTGGGACGAAACAAAAATCGACGTCCTCCGTTTGGGTGTCGACTTTGAAAAGTTTATAGACATTGACCCAGTCGAGGCGAAGTTGAAGATGGGGTTTCAGGAAGACGACTACATCGTCCTCAACCTCAACAGAAACTCATACCGGAAACAGTGGTGCACGACCATCAAGGCGTGGTTCAAGTTCTGGATGGATAACCACATGGATTCAAGAATCAAACTTTTCGTCGGGTGCATGGTCATGACGGATGACGGATACGACATCGTGGGTCTCATCAAAATCGAATGTATGAAACGCGGTATCGATTTTCAAAACGTCGTCATGAATCATATCTACATAAATCCAACACCTCTCACGGCCACAGACGAATTCATCAATCTAGTCCACTGTGCATGCGACGTGGGTATAAACACATGCTGCGGTGAGGGGTTCGGTCTCACCAACGTGGAACACGGGTGGCACATGAAACCCCAAGTGGTCGCAGGGATCCCCTCGGTCAAAGAGGTACTCGGTGATGTGGCAGTCGTCATCGAACCGCACATGTGGACCACCATGAGCCGCTTCGAATCACACGGGGGGGAGATTGCGCTATTCAGGGAAGAGGAGTACGCGAATGCACTCACCATCATGTACCGTCAGGGGTGCACCAACGGAGAAAAGTACAGGGAGCACATCAAGAAGACGTGTTCGTGGGAAGAAAATCTCAAACCTCTCGGTAAAATTATTGAGTTATTGTAAATGGAATTTGTGATGATAAAAAAAGGAACCATATTGTCACGAGGAGAGTCTGGAAGAAGAACCCCTTCAATTAACAGAATATTTGCTTATTATTTATTTGGTGACAATGCCGAAAATATAGCTGCAGCAGCGTATTTGAAAACACCAACAAGTACGTTTAAGATTTTTACAACCTCGAAGGATTTGAATCTTGTAAAGATGGATGACATATCTAATATTTTAAGATTACTTAAAATGGCTGAAAACAGTCCGAGTGTAATAACAGCTATATTGAAATCATTCAGAATTCCAGATAAAGGAAATAGGGTAATTAGAAGTTCCAAACCGCATCATGATGACGTCGTGGCCAACTTTTTATGCTCGAGAGGATTTGATGGGTATTACGCGGATACTATGGAAAAGAAGGGTGGTGGAAAAAAATTCCACCAAGAAATACTTTTGTGCAACCCGAAAAATGTATTGAACAAGCCAAAGTCCAGCACACCAAATAGTGCTCGCAAGGCTCGTGTGAACACAAGATCTCCACACGCTTAAAGTTACAAAAAAATAATGTATAAACATGGCCCAAGCTTTTTACAGGCATGTGGTAACAACAAGAAGTGTGGCTCGTCAACGCAAAGTCATGCCTTCTTACTTTGCACTTGACACTGAGACAACCGGTCTTCCGACCACCCGCGCACGCCCCACACCGAAGAATGTGTCAGGATGGGACGAATGTCGTCTCCTCTCTATCGCACTCGTAAAGTATAACGAAGATCACGAAGAGCTGGACACCATTTACAAGCTGGTGTATCCAGACACTTTCGAAGTCAAGGCTACCGAAATCCATGGTATCACGGATGAAGAGGCCAGGACTAATGGGGTTACATTCGATGAAATTTACATCACCATAAAAAAGGTGGTGGAGGAAACACCATTATGCGTAGGACACAATATCAGTTTTGATATCAATGTCATCCGGGCTGAGTGTATTCGTCGTGGATTCAATACTGGTGTGATTGAAAATATCAACCCCATGTGTACCCTCAAGCTTGCAAAGAAAATCTATCTGAAGCCCATCAAATTAAGCATTCTATACAAGCAGCTGTTTGACAAAGAACTCGACGGAGCTCACAATGCTCTGGCAGATGCCCGTGCAGCAGGTGAGGTGTACTCGGTTCTTTTGAAAGACCCCAGAGAATTTAAACCCATCAAAGCCAAGCGGGTCATTATCAAAGCGAGTGAAGTGGCCGCGTGTATAGGTCTCAACAACTACCGATCTCCGAGTAATGTCATTGATGACATTTGGTCCAAGACGAGTCCCGAAACTTTCAGTGGTCTCACCAAAGATCAACGCAACGAACAGGCAGTGTCGTCGTCACCTTATATGCGTGAACTCTATGAATCGCTGATGAATATTCAGACCAATTCATCAGATGAAGTTCAGAACATCATTCACGTGGTGAACCAAATGGTCGACGACGCAGATGACCTATCTCTGGATCACAAGTCCATGGTCAAGGATCACATGCGAAAACTCGTGTACACGAATCATGGGATTCGCGCAGAGGATACCACAGCCGATTTGGACGGGATGGTTTTACACAAGGATGAAACCTTCTACAAACTTAAGATTGCCACCATTGAAGGTACCGACTACGTCATCGTGGGACGCATTGACCGATATGAGAAACACGATGATGGATCGAGAACAATTGTGGAAATCAAGAACAGGACGAAAAGTCTCTTCAACAAGGTCAGGGATTACGAGATGGTTCAGGTTCAGACATACCTTCACATGATGGGTCTGTCCAAGGCGAGACTCGTTGAGCAATACAACAACACATGCAAGTCATATCCCATAGATAAGAATGAGGATCTGTGGGTGGGTATGATTAAGCCGGGTTTGGAGAATTTCTGCAAAGCGCTACATTGGTATATGTGTAAATAAATTATTTGTTTGATTTATAGTAAAATGTCCACCGGTGGCGTCGCACAACTAATCGCTATAGGAGCTCAGGATGTCTACCTCAATGGAAATCCGGAGGTGTCATTCTTCAAGTCTACATACAGGAGACATACAAACTTCGCATCTGTAACCGAGTATCAGACTATTCAGGGGCAGATCGCAGCAGGGGGCACGTCCACCATCCGCCTCAAGCGCAGCGGAGACCTTCTGAGTTCCATATATTTCACTATGGTTGATGGTGTTAATGGAACTGTCGAGACCGATACATGGAGTAATTTTATCGACAAGGTGGAACTCCTTGTAGGGGGTCAAGTCATCGACGAACAGGACTCCGTGTTTTCGGAGGAGCTCGCGCCAGATGTTATGGCGACAACCATGTCCAAAAGCTCCATCGTCAATATCCACTCCGGGCGTGGGACCCCGTCCAGGTTTTACCCACTTCGTTTCTTCTTCTGCGATCACTGGCAGGCGGCACTCCCCCTCGTCGCGCTCCAGTATCACGATGTCGAGCTACGCATCACGTGGGGGGCTAATGCGACCTCCTATACATGGGAGGCATATGCCAACTATATCCTACTCGATGCCATGGAACGCCGGATGTTTACCGAATCGTCTCACGAGATTTTGATGTATCAGGTTCAGAAAACGCTAGGTTCCAACACCAAGGTTCAGGATCTGTTCTTCAACAATCCAGTTAAGTTCATGGCCAGCAGCAATTCATTGGGCATCAACGCCCTTGCATCCGTAACCAACAAGATAAAACTTCAGATTAATGGTACCGATGTCACAGATTTTAGGTTTTCTGCACCAAACTTCACAAGTGTTCAGTCGTATTACAACACATCTCACTCGTATGGCAATGACACTGATCACTTCGTGTACTCTTTCTGTCTCGACACAAGTAAGCTCCAGCCAACGGGAAGTTTCAACTTCAGCAGGGTTGACTCCGTGAGACTTCTAAGCCAGAATGATGCCATCACCAGAAATATCTATGCAGTCAACTACAACATTTTGAAAATTGAAAATGGTATGGGTGGATTAATGTTCGCAAATTAAAATATCCATTTTAAATAACATGGTCAAGAACACTGCTATAAATGATGATATCATAAATAAGATTGTTGATATTGTGATGGAGCGTCTGGCAGGTGCCAATACGGTACCAGAGCCAGAGCCAGAGCCAGAGCCCGAGCCCGAGCCCGAGCCAGAGCCAGAGCCAGAGCCCGAGCCAGAGCCAGAGCCAGAGCCAGAGACAGAGCCAGAACCCGAGCAAG
>VMHT01221240.1_pt1 | contig 10007 bp, 26 predicted proteins | sample 4693611 | NCBI WGS metagenome assembly VMHT01 (sample SAMN12280063, study PRJNA550983) | marine metagenome | isolation source: seawater sampled from same location over 5 years 0.02-0.2 micron viral filtrate | place: USA: collected off the coast of southern California halfway between the port... ...
GTTGAACAGTTTCTTAAATGGAAGATATTACCAAGATGTATGATGCTTGCTAGTACAGTCATGTCATGGAGATGTGCTGAATGGTTTATGGATTTAGATGCACCGACTGCTGCACAGTCAGCCTTTGTATCTGTGGTTATGGGTGTAATGACAGGTGTATTTGGTATATGGATGGGTCACGAACATAAGGAGCATAAGTAATGTTAACAGCATTGATTGGACCAGTTACCAATTTAGTTGGTAAGTTTATAGAAGATAAAGATGCCAAGAATAAACTAGCACATGAGATAGCGACTATGGCTGAGAAGCACGCCCAGGAGTTAGCTAAAGGTCAGCTAGAGATAAACAAGGCAGAGGCACAACATAAGTCAATCTTTGTTGCAGGTTGGAGACCATTTATAGGCTGGACTTGTGGTGTTGCATTGTGTTGGCACTTTGTACTAGCACCAATAACAATATTCTTGTGTGCTTATATCGGAGTTGCTATACCTGAGTTACCTACTTTTGACATGGGATCATTGATGACTGTGTTAATGGGTATGCTCGGATTGGGTGGACTTAGAACTTACGAAAAGCAAAAGGGGTTGACAAAATGAGGTCAAAATCTACAGTAAACAAATCAGGTAACTACACCAAACCTACTATGCGAAAGCAGTTATTCCAAAGGATTAAGGCTGGTGGTAAAGGAGGAAAGCCTGGTCAATGGTCAGCTAGAAAAGCACAGATGCTTGCCAAGCAGTACAAAGCTAAAGGTGGTGGATATAAGTAATGGCACTCACAAAAAGACAAAGATCACTGAAATCTTGGACAAAGCAAAAATGGAGAACCAAGAGTGGCAAGCCTAGTACACAAGGGCGAAAGGCAACAGGTGAACGTTATCTACCTGAGAAAGCGATTAAGGCTCTTAGTTCCAAAGAATACGCCAAGACTACGGCTGCTAAACGAAAAGCAACTAGAGCAGGTAGACAAGTATCTAAACAGCCCAAAAAGATTGCAGCAAAAACGAAAAGATTTAGAAAGGTTAAATAATGTCAAAGCTGAGTCCAAACTTCTCTCTGAGCGAATTAACGAAGAGTCAAACAGCAGAAAGAAAAGGTATAGCAAATAATCCTGGTGCTGATGAAATATACAATTTGAGGTTGTTGGCTGAGAATATATTACAGCCAGTACGAGATAAGTTTGGTTCATTCATAGTGTCTAGTGGTTATAGATGCCCTGAGTTATCTATTGCTATAGGAAGTTCTGAGAACAGTCAGCATTGTAAAGGACAAGCAGCAGACTTTGAGGTAGCCGGTGTAGATAATTACGAGCTTGCTGAATGGATTATGGGCAACCTTGACTTTGACCAGTTGATACTTGAATGTTATACTGGTGGTAACAGTGGCTGGGTACATTGCAGCTATGTTGAGAATGGCAGAAAAGAAATGTTAACATATGATAAGCTAAACGGCTATAGACATGGGTTGATAAATGGCTAAGACTCCAGCATGGACACGAAAGGAAGGCAAGAATCCCAAAGGTGGACTCAATGCCAAGGGTCGTGCTTCTTACAAAGGTGGCAAATTAAGAGCACCTGTAAAGAAAGGTGATAATCCAAGAAGAGCTAGTTTTCTAGCTAGAATGGGAGGTATGCGTGGACCTGAAAGAGATTCTAAAGGAAAGCCTACGAGATTGCTACTCTCTCTTCGTGCATGGGGTGCGAGTAGTAAGGCAGATGCTAAAAGAAAGGCTTCTGCAATTAGTAAGCGTAATAAAGGAAAAAAGAAGTAACTACGAATTTATTCAAATAGAAAAGGAGACTGATATGCCTATGGGTGTTGGAACTTATGGTTCAAAAAAAGGAAGACCGGCTAAGAAAAAAGGTTTAACTGCAAAGCAAAAGACATTGCCTAGTGCTTTGCAAAAAAAGATAATGAAGTCTAAGAAAAAGAAATAATCATTCTTTCTTTTTTCGGTTTGAGTACCGAACTCCGTCTCTTGATGGTCCATGTATATGGCTATAGCTAGATGAACCTCCAACTAATTCGGACAAGCTAGAGTGACCACTGTAAACTCTTGTTGGTTCCCTAAAGACTCTGCCGTAATCTTTCTCATTTACGGCTCTTGGGTCATCAAGGGCACTCCAATCGTCTTCATCTCCCTCTTCTACGGATGGTTTTATTTCTCCAACGCCATGATAAATGCAGCTTTTGCACCTCCTTTGTATGTTCCTTTTATGGGTAACTTCTTTTAGTTTAGTGCCACAAACATAGCAATTCTCGAAGTCTGTACCAGCCTTATTGTATTTCATTATCCTCTCCATTTATTTCGCTTGCATACACAAACCATCTCTTACCAAACTTTTTACCTTTAACTTCTCCGTTCTGTAACAAACGAAGAAGTCTTTTTCTATTGCTTGGTGTATCTCCAAACATCAGTTCGGTAGCTTCCTGTGTGGAATAGTACGCTTTAGAATGGTACTTCATCATCAAGCTCATCTTTCAATGCTGAAATAGGACTAGTCTTTGGAGGATCAATGGAAGCAGCTAATGATTTCATACCAGGTTGTGATACTCCGTCTGATATGCTGTCTGTGTAGACTCCTTGCACCACCTCTGATATGGCAAGACCAAGCGAACCATCATCATTACCAAATAGTTTCACGCTGTATCTAGCGTCTTTTCTAAGATAAATATCTGCTGGGCTACCATCTTTGTATGGTGTCCACTTTGAGTTACCATGTGTAGCCTTGCCCTCTGAGTTAGGGAACAAAGTTATGTTTATTACTTTTCTATATTGATTAGCCATTTGTTTTCCTTTCTAAATTAGCTTCATGTTTAGTAAATATGTCAACTGCTTTTTTATACAGTTCTACGTTATGCTCTTTCATCTCATCTAATGTAACTTTAGATTCATGGAAATAAGCGTGTAGTTGAGGAACAGTCCTCTTTTGTTGACACCAATGGTCAAAGTCTTTCAGCTTATTCTCGTGCATCTCTCTCCTTTCTTCGTCTGTAAGTTCACGAGGTTTTAGATTGTTAGGTGGTAAATTTTTAACGTCTTCCTTGGTCAAGGGTTGAGGAGCCACTGGTTGAGGGGATACAATTTTGTTAGGCTCCTCTTTCATAGCTTGCGTCTTTCTCTCAACAGCGTCAAGTTCATTCGCACTAGCATACTCTCCACCAGCCAGACCAAGACTAGCCAAAGCTCTACCTATTGCAGAAGTCTCAGCGTTCTCCAAGGCAGATGTTGTATTGACCATGCCTTGTCCTCGTATCTCTTCTGCCATACCAGCACCTACCTTGCGATTATCTTTGTCTGTGATAATAGCTTTGACAACAACACGCTTGCCATCATTGACTAGTATCTCAGTATCAAGACCAAAGTCTGTGCCATGTATACGTCTAAAGGCTTCCATTCTATGCACAACCTGTGTATAAAGTTTGCCACCTTTTTGTTTGACACCATGAGACTTGTGTAAGTCTGCAATGGTATCCATAGTTTTAGCTAAATTACTCATTCTTTCCTCTTATTAGTTTACTTAACATTTCCATAAGCAATTCGTTCTGCTTCGTAACAGTCTTATGCTTATCCTCTAATTTAGCTATACGATCCTCTAAGTTATCTATAGCTTGTGCATGATACTGTTCAGTATCAGTCATCTTCTTTCTCCAATCGGAGACTAAATCGTGTATCATACTCCTGCCCTTTCCTCTGCCATATGCTGTATTCTTTCCTCATCAGTTACTGATTCATGGTGGTAGTGCCTGGAACTCCACATCTTTAGCTGTTTTCTGCCACTCTCAGCCTTGATAGCAGTACCATCAGTAACAACTAGTCCTTTTTCTTTTAAGGCTTTGTAGCGTGCTGTAATCGTGCTGTATCGATATTCGGCTAAAGCATACTGCACTTGATCTGATATACAGCCATTCTCTCCGAATGAATCAATGACTCCTAGCACAATCTTTTCCATGCGAGATGCTTCAACTTTCTCTGCACTTTGATGGCTAGTAAATGGATCTAGGTTTCTTCTAAGTTTAATTGGATTTGTCATGTTATAACTCCCATAGTTGTTTAGCTAGGTTGGTAATGTTTGGTCCATGTCTCTGTGCTATCTGCATCATGTCAGGTTGCACTAGTCCAGCTAACGCTTTCCATGAACCTCGGCTTGCTTTGAGTAAGTTCTGAGTGACTAACCAAGAACGTACTACATCATCATAAGCTCGTTGCAGATTATCCTCTGCCATAAGCTCACAATTCGTTTCGTCTACTATGTTATAGCCTGATGCTGTAACAAATAACAAAGCTGGTTTTTCTCCAGTAGCTTTCCAGTAGACTGCTTGTTGCATAACTTGTTGTGCTGATGGTTCCGTCTTAGGTTTAGGTATACGCCAAGACCTAGTACCATCTTTCTTTGGTGGGTTTCTCATAGGTAGTGAGCATTTAAGGTCTATCTGTTTGCCACCACCGGAGTAATCTTGATACAAAACAACCGGTACATCTATCTTAGGCTCAATAAATTGCTTCATTGATTCTCCCTCGATACGATTAACACCAGTAAAATATTGTTGTAGTCCGTCAACAGCGTGCTTAATCATCTCAGGTAAATGCTCACGGAACTCTTCGTATTCTTCTGCATCTTTGCCATTATCCCATGTTCTAGGATTGTATCCTTGGTATTCTGTGAGTGCATATCTGATAGCTTCATTGATATCCATCTCTTCTTGGACACCTCTAATTGGACTGTAGTTATGTAATCCCATTCTACAATCAACACCAGTTTGTACCTTGATACCAGCTATAGGTCTTGATGCCATAGGAAAAGACATCTTATGTTCTTTTCTGAGGTAGTGCTTGAGGATCATCTCATCTTTGGTTGTTGTGCCATTGCTTGCACTCTCATGTTCAATGCCAAAGTTTAATCTGTAATCAGGTATCTCAGCCATGTTGTATTCCTTTCAGTATGTGAGCTATGACATCTACTGTCCAGCCATTGCCTATCATCTTGTATCGCTGCGTATTGGATACATGATTAGTGTAGTTGTCAGGCATTGTTTGTAGGCGTTCACACTCTAGTGGTGTTAGTTTTCGCCAAGCATAACCAGATAAAGCCACCTTTGGTTCTCTGTGACCACCTTGCATTGTTGTTAATGTTGGAGCTTTCCCATCTCTTGAGTATACTCTTTTGATACTGTCATGTCCTTTCAAATCAGCACTTCCAACTCTGATAAGACCATCTTTAGATAGTGTAGGATTCTCTTTTGGAATTAATTTTTTTACATAGGTTGGTATCTGACCTTTATACATAGATGCAGTAAGGCAGTTAGCTTTGGAATCGTCTATTGATTTAACCTTGTTTCCTCTAGGCTCTCCTCCCCAACTATTAGCAAGGTAATTTGGTATAGTTCCAAAAGGCAATTCTTCAAGAATATCTTTAATAACTATACCCTTGTCATGTGGTTGAAAAGTTAATACTGGTATATATTTATCTCCAACGAGTTTAACAAACCAGTACAGCCTATTTCTACTTTGTGCAGAAAGTAACGCTGAATTTATTTTAATAGGCTTACAACCCATGTAATCAGATATGATATCCTCTGATTCTTTTTTCATTCTTACATTTTCTAACAAAACATATTTAGGTTTTAGCTTGTCTCTTAGTTTTATGAAGTCAAAAAACAATTTAGATCTAGGGTCATCAAAATTTAATTTTTTACCTGCGTGAGAAAACCCTTGGCAAGGACTACCTCCCATCATCAAATCTATTTTAGGTAGCTGACCAGGATTAACTGTTGTTATGTCTCCTAATTGTATTGTGTTAGGAAAGTTAGCTTGTGTTACTTGGATAGCATACTTATCTATCTCACTTGCATAATAATTTGTTATAGGGATTCCAAGTTTTTTTAAGGCTAACTGCCCACAACTTGCACCATCAAAACAGCTAAATACATTCATAGTTATTCTCCTTGCCTATTCTCGTAGTACTTAGTTATAGTTTTCAATGTATCTAATGCTTGTTCAAATGTTACTTTTTCCATTTGCATTTGCCCTACAATATCTTCTAACGATTCTAGTAAGTTGTCATATTCAGTCTTCATGTTAATCTCCACTTCTTTGCTATTGGTTACGATATTATTCTTTACAATCGCTACTGTCAACATATTATTTAAATATAATTGACAGGTTGTCAACATATAAATATTATAACAGTATGAAATTAATCGACTACATAAAGAAGAACAAGCTGACACAAAACAAGTTTGCCCTCAAATCAGGGTTAACTAGATCAGCTATATGTAGACTCATAAAGTGTGAGAGGTTTCCAACACCTGACACAATGAACAAGATAGAGTTGGCTACGCTTGGTCAAGTAACTGCGAATGACTTTCTCAAACAGATGCAAGAAAAGATGACTCAGTATACCACTAATGAATGGAAAAAAATGTATAATGGCAGATAGTCGTAACAAAGGTGCATCTTTTGAGAGAAAGATATGCAAGCTCATCAAAGATAATCTTAACATAGATGCCAAGAGAAACCTTGACCAGTATCAAGCTAAAGGTCAAGCTGATATTATTATTCCTGGTTGGTCTATTGAATGTAAAGCGTATCTCAAAGGCACTACGTTTAAACGTGCTTGGTGGGAGCAAGCAAAGGAATCTGCTGCGAGTTTAAGTCTAACTCCAGTATTGATATACAAATACAATAATTGCCCTATAAAATGTGTTATTTCTCTTGATGTCCTGTCGAGGAACTTTAACTCTGGGCATGATTTGGTTTGTGAAGTAGATATAGAAACATGGTTTTACATAGTGAGGGAAAGAGATGGATAAGTTTGATTTATTACAAAAGACTGCTGAAGTTATACAAGAACGTGGAGAAAGCTACGGCTCTATCGTAGATAATCATACTCGTATTGCTAAAATGTGGTCTGTGATACTTGATAAGTATGTAACAACTGAGCAAGTTGCTCTTTGTATGGTAGCCGTAAAGGTTGCTAGATTAATAGAAACACCTGACCATGACGATTCTTGGCAAGATATATTAGGCTATGCCCTAGTTGGTTATGAGTGTGCTGATGCCAAAAAATAACTACATATTACCTGATGGAAATGTTCAGATAAGTTTTAGTGGTGGTCGCACTAGTGCCTATATGCTTTACAAAATACTTGAAGCTAATCAAGGTTTACCTAAAAGAGCTAAGGTTATTTTTACTAATACAGGCAGAGAGATGAATGAAACTTTAGATTTTATTCAAGAGTGTTCTAATAGATGGAATGTTCATGTTACATGGCTGGAATATGATGAGATTGATGGCAAGAATACATTTAAAGAAGTTAGTCACAACTCAGCTAGTCGGAATGGCGAACCTTTTGACAAGTTAATAGATAAATATGGTAGGCTACCTAATGCTTTACAAAGGTTTTGTACTGGTGTTTTAAAAATACAAACCTCAGCTAAATACCTAAAATCATTAGGTTGGCATAAATGGAATCATGCTTTAGGTATAAGAGCAGATGAACCAAGGCGATATAAGACAGATTTTAGAGATGGTTTTTATCCTTTCTATCCTATTTACGAAGCTCAAGAAACTCTCATAGATATAAATAAGTTTTGGAATAGCCAGGCATTTAGACTTAACTTACCTGTTGTTGGTGGGAAAACTTTAAAAGGTAATTGTGATTTATGTTTTTTAAAATCTGAATCCCAGTTAGCCATGATAATGAAAGAGAATCCTGATCGTTCTAAATGGTGGATAGATACAGAAAAAAGATTTGGAAAACAATTTAACAGAGACAGAAACCTTGAATCATTATCTAACTTTGTTAGCAGTCAACAAGATTGGGTGTTCGATCAGCAAGGTTATTTCTGTCAAGCTGATGGTGGGGAGTGTACTGGCTAATGAAAAATAATATTAATTTAATTAGAAAGTATGCGAAGAAGTGTAAGACAAAAGAAAGATTCAAGGAAGTTGTTCTTTCTCTTAAAGTATTAGGTGATAGCAAAGATCATATGGCTGATGTTACTCTTGATGCTTATTGGTCTTACTATAACGAGCTTGAACCGGTGGAACAAAGAATGAGAGACGTTACTCGTTTTGTGCATGGCTATGTGAGTAAACATATCCAGGATAAATTATTTTCTTGACAGGTTTTTGCTCCCTCGTATAATCAGCTATGCTGACATAGCAAAGCCCTACGGCAACGATCAAAACATTGTTTTGTTTTCATAGTCTTAACGAATGTATGCTTTAATAAAAATAAAAAAATATCTTAGTACTTATAGAAGTGCAATACAAGTATATCTAAGCAGTACTGTACTGCATAGATATACTTACATAGATTTGCGTCATTTCTCGTCTTGATAAATACGTTTTGCTAGTATTGAAACAGTCTTTCCAACTGGTCTCTGTCCAGACTCGCAGTACGTTATCATTCTAATTGTTATTCCTAACATTTCTGCGAACTCTTTTTGAGTGTATTGGAGTTCTGTTCTGATAGATTTAAATTGCTCTTTTGTTAATTGCATGGTAGTTTCTCCTTACCTTTGCTAGGTTGTGGCGTTGCAATTTCATGTTTTGCAACGCCCTTTTTTATTACCAATCTCTTTGATCTAAATCAAAGGTACGTCTCAAATCCCACATGCTCTGCTCTAAGTTTCTTATGTCTGATAGATATAAGTCTTGGCACTCAAAGAGCATCTGTAAGGCTGAACTAAGATGTTTCTCAGTTTCTTTAACTGCTTTCATCTGTTCATCAGTAAGATTATCAATGCCTTTTTTTCTTTTGATTTCTTTTAATTGAGAATCTGTTTTTTTCTTAGTCATTATAAACCTCCTCAGTTTCTTTTATTGTTTGTTTATATTGTTCTTTCTCTTCTTTGGGTAGCTCTGTAATAGATATATATTCATAGCCTTCATTGATTAGCTTTTCATTTAGCATCTCAATTACAGAAGTGTAATGATAGATAGATTCATAGCCTTCTAGTGGCTTTTTTGTTTGTGAATCCACTATTACATAGTCAGTAGAATATAATTTTACTTTCATGTTACAGCCTTTCTCTTTTGCTAGTTTGTTTAGTTGTTTTGTTCTAATTTCTCTTTTATTAGTGCAATTAATTTAAGCTGATCTCTTGTATCAAGATCATTCAATATAAAACTAATTATTTTTTTATACTCTTCGCTAGTCATGTTAAGACCTTTCTCTTTGCTAGTTATGCCATTAGTGGCTTTTTAAGAGCCGTGTGGCTCTGTTATGTAAAGACTAGTACAAAACTAGCCTTTACAATTCTTTTTGTTTACTGGGTTAAATCTTTTGATTGATATATTAAATTCCACCAAGTGTATTCTTTAGATACTGGATTAACAAAACCTATAGTTATTATTAAACCTAGTACGAATAATATAAGATATTCTGCTATTTGTTTCTTAGTCATCTTCAGAACTCCAATTATTAATCTGTTGTCTTGTTAGTTTGTTGCTACCATAAAGCTTATGATCTTTGTTATATTTGGCTATTTCTTTGTCTGTCATATCTTTAAACAGTTGCCATAATAGTTTTTTATCATTCATTGTTTATTCTCCTTAGTTGCTAGGTTATGAGCTTGTAGCTCTGATTAGTCTGGACTATGCCAGACTAACTAGAGTAACAAGGCTTAAGCTGTCTCTCTGCTTTTCCTCCAATGATAGTTGAAGAAATAATCTTGAACTATGTGTTCCCCTACTATGTAAACGTACATATTAACAACCTTTTCTGGATCTGATAAATCTGTATTTACTTCTCCAAAATTGAATTGCTCATATTCTTTGATTATGTTGATAACATCAAAGACTTGATCTTCTAGCCATTGCTTTGCTTGGTATGTACCTATTATGTAATAATCAGTATTAAAACATTCATGGTGCAGATCATCACCTATTTCTTCAAGGTAGTTTGAATTCTCTTTGATGAAGTTATCAAAGTATTCTTTTATTTCATTGTACTTAAAAGAGTGTCTATTTATATCTTGCATTTGTTTTTCCTTTGCTT
>VMHT01004845.1_pt1 | contig 10006 bp, 14 predicted proteins | sample 4693611 | NCBI WGS metagenome assembly VMHT01 (sample SAMN12280063, study PRJNA550983) | marine metagenome | isolation source: seawater sampled from same location over 5 years 0.02-0.2 micron viral filtrate | place: USA: collected off the coast of southern California halfway between the port... ...
GCTTTAGTTAAATGTCGCAAGGTAGGCGCAAAAAATTGGGGTAAGAAAAGTGCCAAAAAAAAGTAGTAACAGCTTAAAAACTTGGTTCTCTCAGAACAATGGCAAAGGTTGGGTTGACTGCAAGACAGGTAAGCCTTGTGGTCGTAAGTCACGCACAAAGACTAAACGAGGTTACCCAGCATGTAGACCAACTATGGCGCAATGCAAAAGCAAGGCGAGTAAAACAGCCGCTAAGAAAAAGACATCTAAAAAGCGCATAAGTTGGAAAGGCAAGAAGTAATGGTTAAGAAGACAGTACAAGCACCAAAAGGTTACCATTGGATGAAGTCTGGTAAAGGCTACAAGCTCATGAAGGGCGAATACAAACCACATAAAGGTGCTGTAAGAAAAGCGTCATTTGATATTCAGAAAGTACATAAAAAGTAATGTTTGGCTCCCTAAGTAAATTAGCTATGTCTCTGGGTCGTGAGTTGTTTGGTCTTAATGTTAAGTCCAACCAAAAACTTGCTGACATTGCAAAGCAAATTGGAATAGACACGGATGACATTGCGTCTGCATCTGATGAAGCTATTCAGGCTACATTGGAAACTGCCGCTCGTTCAGGAGCTATAGATCCTCGTGAAGCTAACGCGATTACAATACAGATTGCCAAAGATGCACAAGAAGTTGTGCCAGATAATGTGGCTAGTTTTTCTGATGCACAAAGTGATCAAATGGCATCTAAGATTAAAGGTGTACTTGAAGATATGCCTTATACGATGAATTTGCCTTATGAGATTGGTCAGAAATTAAATTCTGAAGGCAGGCTACCTCTTCCTATAGGGACAAATATGATGCCTCCTAGTGGTAAAGGAAGTCCAGAAGACGTTTACAAAATCTCAGGATATAAAGCAGACCCAAATAATCCAGACATTTATGGATACGAAATTACAAGTCGTGAAAATGATGTTTCATACATTGGTGTAAGCGATCCAAAAATGGGCATCAAAGAAAAAAGACCTGATATGGTTGCAGGGTGGAAAGCGGCTCTTGGCCCACAAGGTTCTGAGCGTTTGGATTACACCCCACCAGATTGGCAACGCACAGAAACGCCTAGAATTGTAAAGACGCCAGAAGATCAAAATGCTATTGATCAAGAATACAATGATTTATTTGGAGATTTAGAATAATGGCAAAATACCAAGGTAGAACTGTAACTCTAAACAAGCCACGCAGAATAGCTAAAGGTGAAGCATCTTATGGCAAGAAGAAGTCTGTTGTATATGTGACTGATGGCGATAAAGTTAAGAAAGTTACCTTTGGGGATGCCAATATGAAGATTAAGAAAGCACAGGCAGGTCGCAGAAAGAGCTTCAGAGCGCGTCATAATTGTGATAACCCTGGCCCAAAGACAAAGGCCAGATACTGGTCATGTAAGGCGTGGTGATATGGCTAATCCTGTAAATGTATTTGGTGCTTTAGCTAAATTTTTTAGTCCAACCATAAAGGCGGCTAAAGAATTGTTGCAAGAAAAAGGCTCTTACGAACAATTAAAAGCTATGATGTTAAGGAATGGAGCAAAGTCAGATGAGCTAGAGTGGTCTGGCGCAGATGATTTCTTTAAAGATAAAAAGGTTACTAAAAGTGAAATTATTCAATACCTTACTGAAAATGATCCCAGACTTGAAATAAACACAAGAAAAGTTGATTCAGGATTTACTGGTGAAACGGATTTTTTAACCAGTGTTGAAAGAAGGGAATTGGCTATAAGAGAAGTTCTGCAAGATACAGATATGGTCAATGAAGAAAAGTTAAATATTCTTAATACTATGAAGTCTAACCCTGATGATCTAGTGCCATTTGAACCTGAGGTTGCGTATGGAGGCTCTGGTGATACTAATTCAGATATTCTTGAACAGATTAAAAATAATCCTGACGATTCAGACTTTATGGATTTAGATACTTACTTAACAAGTCGGTTACGTCAATTACTGAAAAACTCCTATGATGAAGATCCTCCTTCATTTTATGAACGAAATAACATAGAAACACCTAGAGTTTTTGGTGCAGGTGACACTCAATATTCAGATTATTTCCCAGAAGGTGCTGAAGACTACACAGAAAATTTATTTCGATACTTTGATCCAACAAGAAGAATAAATATTCTTCAGACTGCTGAAAGTGGTCATTTTGGAGACGATGCTATTAGTACAGTAATGCACAGCAGAACAGGTATTTTTCCGACACGTTCAGGTGAAAAAGCTATGTATGTTGGTGAAGGGCAATCAGATCCATTTCAAAAACTTCAGCAAGGTAAAGATCTTACTGATCCAGAACCAATATATGAAAAGAAAAGAAACTTACCTAGACTTGAAACCAGAAATTACGATGAAAGTTTATTAGTTGCTAGATTTAACGAACTAAATGAAAAGGCAAGAATTGGCTCTAACAAACTTAGAGAAAATAATCGAAAGATGTTTGCCAATAATTTAAACCAAGAAGAGTTGGGTAGACTTGGGCGTGAAGCGGCTATTTTTCAAATAAATAAATTAATTAAAAACCCAACAAGAAATGTCCCATCAGATCAGTATGAAACATTTAAAGACATGGCAAAAGCCTTTAAGATTAAAGATGAGCTTCCATTAGATACAGCATTAATGACTGAAGATGAATTGGAGTTTTTGCATTATCAACTTTACAACTTTGACGAGTTTAGAGGTGTAAATTTACTTGCCAAAGATGACAAAAGAATTGTTGATCAGCCACTTGCTCGCAGAATGCAAACTGCTTGGACTAGAGAGCCATTGGGCGTTGAAGCTGTTCAGGAATATATGGCGTCAAAGCCAGTAGATTGGCTAAATGAAGGTTTCAGAAGATATTACGGCAATTTAAATGCTGATAATATGTTACTTAAAATGGACATACTTGACGCCAGAAACGAAATGAAAAAAATAGAGCTTGATAACTTTAGTGGTGAGCAAGGATTTAAAAAAGCAGGCGCGCCATTTATGTCATCTCAAGACAAGTGGGTAGACCAAATAATAGGCAAATCTATTCTGGATGCTGTAAACAATCCAAATGTTGATTATTTAACATTTCCTGACGATATAGGGGCAATTGCTAAAGTTACTGGAAAAAATATTGAAGATTTAGAGCCAGGTACAGAAAAATTTTATATAAGCGATACTCAAAACAGATTAAAGAAATTTCTTAAAAAGTTTGATGTAAATCCCCCGATAGGACAAGTATTTTTAGACCCACCGCCAATTACATCTAGGCTAAATACTAGTGAACCTTTTAGTTCAAGAGGTATTAAGATAACGCCAGAGTTTAGAGAGTCAGTAATTAAAAAGGGTGTACCTACTGCGGCGATTGCGCCTATAATTAGTTATGGTGCGTTAAATAGTATGGGTGAAAACGAAAACGGAGATCAAATGTAATGGCTAAAGCGGCAGTTAAAAAAGTAGCGCAAGCAGAGATCAGAGCGGCAAAGAGCTTCTTAGAACGCCGTGGTCTAAAGTCTGATGACATTTCTCCCAGAAAGTTTGCAATAGCCGCTAAAGAGCTAGATAAAGGCTTTGCGGATACATTAAAGATACTGGCGCGTGAGTTGTCAGGTGGGAGCGTGTAATGGCTGATGAAGGTGCATTGTCTGGTGTAGGTGAAGTAGATTACGAAGACTACTTATTCGAACAAAAATTTGGTATGCCTCGCGCTCAGTATGAGAAAGAACAAGGCACAATACAAAACAGCATGACGCCTACTAGAGATAGATTAAACGTATTTCTTGAAGAAAATACTCCACTTAATCCTAATCAAGTAGATAATTTAATTGGTGGTCAAGGACGTGGGTTTTTAGACATGGGTTTATCTGATGTAACTGTGTTTCCTATGCTTTTAGATTCTTATGATGCTTACAATAGATTGCAAAAAACAAGAAAAACTGATGAATTTTCAGATTCAGAAGAAGGTGTAATTATAAATAGCCCATTTATATTAAAAGTTGCTGGTATACTTTCATCTAAAGATAATAGATTTAAAGATTATTATGATGGTAAAAAATCTGATATTACCACTATGTATGCAGGCCCACTTGGTTTTTTGGGAATGAAGGCAGGAGTATTAAAATTTCTTTCAAAGTTTAAGAAAGGTGCAATGTACAGATGAACCGCGCAAGTTTTGGAAAGTTAATGAAAGGAGGAAGTAAAATGAAGTACGGAAAAAAGAAGGCTGTTAAAAAAGTTAAAAAGAAGGTAAAGAAGAAAAAGGCCAAATCAAAAGGGAGATATTAATGGCTTCAGAAAGTAAAGACGTAACTGTTCATGTTACAGGTGTCTCCATGACAGGAGGTGTCAAGAATGACAGTCAGCGATCTGCTCCAACAGATCCGAAAAAATCTGGAGAAGGAGAAGCTAGAAATAGCTAAAAGTATGGTTGAAGGTCGGATTTCCGATTTCAATTCATATCAAAAAAACGTGGGTATATCTGAAGGCTTAATGCAAGCGTCAGATATTATCCTCGAAACGATTAAAAATATAAACGAAGAGGATGTATAACGTGTCTCATCAACATGACAGAATATATAAAGACGAAGAAACTGAATCAGAGATCAGTTCAAAGCAACTGCCGATACCTTTAAATTGGAAGGTCTTGGTTCAACCTAATCAGGTTAAAACTAAAACAGCAGGTGGCTTACATCTGCCAACAATATCACAAGACAATGAAGAATACCTTACCGCTCATGGCACAGTTTGCGCCTTGGGTGATTTAGCGTATCGGGACAGAGACACTGGCAAGCGATGGCGTGCCGATGTAAGTCCAAAGGTCGGAGATCGCATAACCTATGGAAAATATGCTGGTCAGAAACTTGTTGTAAAAGGCGTTAAGTTCCTTCTGCTAAATGATGATGAAATAACATCGATTTTGCCAGAAGGTGTTGAAGTCGCCGCGTATGTGGGGTGAACCAAATGGTAGAAAGCAATGTAATGAAAGAAATCGAAGACGAGATCAAAAGAGCTAAAGGAAGCTCTGAAGATTTTGAAATCGAAGTCGTAGAAGATCCAGTTCAAGAAGCGGCTGAAGAGGCGAAGGATGTTGCAGAAGAAAAGCAACAAGCAAAGCCAGAACAAGAAGAAGACGACTATGGGCCGAAAGTCCAGAAGCGTATTCAAAAACTTGTCAGTCAACGTAGAGACGCTGAAATACAGTCTCGACAGATACAAGAGCAAAATGCACAGCTTCAGAAACGACTAGAGCGACTAGAGCAAGGCTCTCAGCAATCCGCAGAGCAACTGTTCAATGATCGCTACAGCCAAACTAAACAGGCTTTACACAAGGCTGTGGAGGAAGGTGACACAGAAGCTCAAGTAAACTTCCAAGAGCAAATGGCTGATATGAGAGCGGCTATGCGAATTGCAGAGATGCAAAAGCAACAACAACAGCAACGTGCTGTATCTCCAACAGTTGGGCGCGCACAACAAGCTGTGCAAAACCCAGCTCCACAAAAAGCTATGTCGTGGTGGCAACAAAACAATTGGTTTAATGCCGCTGGCTTTGAGCGTGAAACTGCGGCGGCTCGTGCAATTGATGTCCAACTTGACTTAGAAGGTTACGACAAAAATTCTGATGAATATTACGATCATCTAAACAATCGTTTACAAAAGGTTTTTCCTGAGTTATCTTCGGGATCAAGTCCAAGTAGACCACGAGCAAAAAGTAGACCCCCAGTCGCCCCAACTACAGGCGGTTCGTCAAACTACAAGGGCAATAGAGTGAGAATGTCGCAAGAACAACTCAAAATGGCTAGAGAACTTGGAATCACTGATGAAAAAGGTCTTAAACAATATGAAGCTGAAATACGGCGTCAAAAAGGAGCCAGATAATGACTGAGAATAGAAATGTGCGCGCAGACGAAACTCGAAACTCTGTGAGGGATGAGCAAGCTCGTCAAGAAACCTCATGGAAACCCCCAGCACTTTTGGATGCACCCGAAGCTCGTCCAGGTTTCGTCCAAAGGTGGGTAGCTACCTCGATTCAAGGGAAGGATACGCCAGACAACGTATACAAACGTATGCGTGAAGGATGGGAAGCACGCAAAGCTGAGACTGTGAAGAGTAAGTTGTTTCCGACTATCAATCACGGACAGTGGGCAGGTTGTGTAGGAATTGAAGGAATGTTGCTTTGTGAAATGCCAGAAGAACGGCATAGATCAATGAAAGAATACTATTCTAGTAAGAATGGTGAGCAAAATGAATCAATTGCTAGTGATCTAGATGCTTTAGGACGGCGAAACGGACAACCAATCTATCAAGAACGGAAGTCTTCCTCAAGTCGCGGTAGAAATCTTTCTGCCATGAGCGATTAACTCTAACGCTATAGGAGCGAAAAAATGGCAAATGTAGACGCCGCATTCGGGTTTGTCCCGATTCGTCACATGAGCGGTAATGCGCCTCGCACCAACAAATATACTATTGCAAGTGGACTTGCAGAAAACATCTTCAAAGGTGATATGGTTATTGTTGTTGCGGCTGGTACTATTACTCCTCATTCTGCAACAGAAACCAACAACATTGGTGTATTCGATGGTTGTTCATATACAGCCGCAGATGGATCATATGTTTACAGTGAGTATTGGCCTTCAGGCACAGTTGCTACTGACATCATTGCTTATGTATATGATGATCCGTACACAGTGTTTAAAGCACAGTCTGCTGGAACTCCTGCACAAACAAATATCATGAATTGCTGTGATGTTGTTGCAGGGGCAGGTTCGACTTTAACAGGTCAATCTGGATTTGAACTGAGTGGCACAATGGCGGCAGGAATAGCTTCTTGCAAGATCGTTGCGCTTTACGATGCACCTGACAATGCTTTTGGTGCGAACGCGATCATGGAGGTTACGATTAACGAACACCTTCTTGGTACTAATGTCGCTGGTATTTAAGGAAGGATTTAAATCATGGCTATGAATAGAGCAAGTTTTGCTAAAATGCTTGAGCCAGGTCTAAACACCTTGTTTGGCCTCGAATATGACAGCTACCCTGCTGAATACGAAGCAGTCTTCTCATCAAACACTTCACAAAAAGCGTTTGAAGAAGATGTACTTCTATCTGGTTTCGGTACTGCACCAACAAAGTCTGAAGGTTCAGCGGTATCTTATGATGATGCTGGTCAACAATGGACTGCACGTTACCAACATGAAACAGTTGCTTTAGCGTTCTCAATTACTGAGGAAGCTGAAGAAGATGGTCAGTATGGCTCAATTGCTTCTCGTTATACAAAAGCACTTGCACGCTCAATGGCTTCCACTAAAGAAATCAAAGCGGCAAATGTTTTAAATAACGCAACTACTGCAAATGGTGGAGATGGTACTACTCTTTTAAGTACAACTCACCCAACGCAAAATGGTAACCAGTCTAACACGTTAGCAACAGCGGCTGACTTGTCTGAGACATCACTAGAGTCGATTCTTATCCAAATAGCGGATATGAAAGATGATCGTGGTCTTAGAATTGCCGCTCAAGGTACGCAGTTGGTTATCCCAACAGCTTACACTTTTGTTGCAGAGCGTTTGTTGGAATCACAACTTCGCACTGGTACTGCGGACAACGACATCAATGCGATTAAATCTGGTGGTTACTTACCACAAGGTTATCATGTGATGCGCCGTTTAACAGATGCGGATGCATTCTTCATCAAGACTGATGTTCCAGATGGACTGAAAATGTTCCAACGCTCGCCTATGAAAAAAGGCATGGAAGGTGATTTCGAAACTGGTAACGTGCGCTACAAAGTGCGTGAGCGTTACTCTTTTGGTTTCACTGACTGGCGTGGTATCTTCGGATCAGAAGGCGCGTAATATAATAAATCAAATTATTTTGATTAATCGAGGCGGTCTTAGGGTCGCCTCTTTTTTTTACTTACCCCCTTGCATTACTCTATTTAGTGTACTATATATTGTATATAGGTAGAGAAATAAAGGAATTATAAAATGGCATATATAGATAATCACCCAGGCGAAGCTAACTATTACAGTAGTATTCGCAATTACAGAATGGCTAATGCCGCTAATACAAAGCGTAAAAACTGGATCGCGTCTGATGATCGCGCTCAAGAAATTATTGATTTTGTTGAATTTGAAGATTCAAATGGTGAAGGTTTTTTATCAGCCGTTAAAAGAGGTATTAATAAGTTTGGTAAGCCAACTGACAATATGCGTAACGCTATGGTCAAGATGATTGACAAGCGTGCGGCTCAAAAGGCTGAGTGGGCTACTAGAGATGGCAAGTGTGAGTTTGTCGGCACAGTGGGAGAGCGTCAGGCTTTCACTCTTACAGTTAAGCACGTTGTTGAGTTAGATGGTGGAAACTGGGGTACAAGCTACATCAACATCTGCCGCGATGATGACGAGAATATTGTGATCTACAAAGGTTCTAATGAGTGGGGCAAAGGCAATGCAGTTGAGTGTATGGCTAAAGTCAAAGATCATGGTGTTCGAGAAGGTGTAAGGCAGACTATCATTCAACGCCCTACCAAAGTAAAAATCAATGGCAAAGATTGGTAATCAACAAAACAAAGGCGGTCTTCGGATCGCCTCTTTCTTTTTAATTAAAGCTGTTGTAGTGTACTTTTATCCCTGACAGTCGCATGGTGTGACTGACTTTAACCCTGACAGGAGATTATTATGGGTACAACTACATTCTCAGGCCCAGTTCGGGCTGGTACTATCAAAAACACAACAGGCACAACAGTTGGAAGCGACATAGCAAATGTCGGTTATGTTGTCATGATGCAAACGCACACAATGGATCTATCAAATGGAGCTATTGCGGCAGGTGCAACCAACATGGTTATTCCAGCAAAATCTAAAATTATTGATTGTAAAGTTGATATGTCTACTGCGGCTAACACAACAACAAACTTGAGTGTTGGTGATACAGTTGGTGGCGCAACAACAATCTTAAATACATTGGCATCTGGCACAAGTGCTGGTCTTAAAACTGTTACTACACAAGGTGGTGGTACAGGTGAGTGGGCTGACACAGGAACTGCCGATCTTAAACTTACAGTGACAAGTAGTGCGGGTACTACTGCTGGTGTTGCAGTTATTACGATTATGTATGCTCAAGCGTATAACTCTCCTGTTCGTCCATAAAACTTTTTGGTGGGGATGAAACCCCACCTACAACTATAGGAGTAGCAAATGGCGGATATTAAAACAGTAACAAAAATTTCAGAAAGCACTAGGGAAGTAGTTTTTGCTTTTCAGTATCAGTATGTAGATGGTGGCAACGAAAGTGCCGTTAGTAAAATTGATGTTTCTGCTCTTACTAAAAGTGCAAATGGAGACACTTGCACAGGATTAAGAATTGCAGAATGTTGGTGGGTTATTAAGGCAATGACTGTAGAGGTATTAGCAGACGCTGATGCTGACGTTATAGTTATGCACCTTGATGAAAATCAATCAGGTTATCAAGATTTCTCTAAATTCGGAGGTTTACCAAACACTGCCGATTACGGAGCAAATGGTAGTGGTGACATTAAGTTTACAACAACTGGTGCAGGTGCAGTTGGAGATGCGTATCAAATAATTATACGCGGAATTAAACAATACTAGGGGACTTAAATGGCACTATCAGGAACTGTAGCCTTTAAACCAAATGTAGAAGAAATAATTACTGAAGCATTTGAGCGTTGCGGTGTTGATCCTCAAGTTCAAACTGGTGATAAGGCTGTGTCTGCGAGGCGCAGTCTTAACCTTCTTTTTTCAGAATGGTCTAATAGAGGTATTAACTATTGGTCTGTAGAGCAAAAAACTTTGACATTAGTAAATGGTCAAACTACGCCATACACACTACCAGTAGGTACAATTGATATTATGGACGCAGTAATACGAGATAGTTCTGGTACAGATACTTCTGACCAGATTATTAATCGTGTATCTATTGCAGATTACAATCAACTTCCAAACAAGACATCTAGCGGTAAGCCAAGTCAGTATATGTTGGACAGCCAAATAACTCCAAAA
>VMHT01057970.1_pt1 | contig 10006 bp, 12 predicted proteins | sample 4693611 | NCBI WGS metagenome assembly VMHT01 (sample SAMN12280063, study PRJNA550983) | marine metagenome | isolation source: seawater sampled from same location over 5 years 0.02-0.2 micron viral filtrate | place: USA: collected off the coast of southern California halfway between the port... ...
ATCCTGACATTCAACCTAAAGATATTCGCGATCTACTTGTGCCTCTTGTCTTGTCTTCAGATAAAGAAGGTATCTTGAATGCTTACAATCAAAGTGGAATTCAAAGAGAGTATGAATCAATGGATGATCTTGTATCTGATATACAAAGAGATGATTACCAGTATACACGAATGGATTACAACTTGTTGTCGACGGCAATCTGGACAAGTTATCAAAGAAAGATTGGATTTGCAGTGTATACAAATCGTTACAATTATCCAGATCCGAATCCAACCAAGTTTACATTAGATATTCATATCTCTGATCAGTGTTTAACCACAGATATATCACAAATACCGATAGTATGTTTGTATGAAGATGTCAGACACAAACTAGGTGAAGTACCCACTCTCAAACATCTTGTATTTGAGGGTGAGATAGTGAATCATACATTAGGTGAATTATGTACACAGAAAAGTTTCAAAACAAGATTCTCACAGCATTATCCTAAGATTCCTCTGTAGCCGGGAGAGTTATATCGATAAGATAATTCTATCATTTCAAAATCGGCGTCTAAAATGATCGTGCGTGCTTCAATAAAAGGATTATTTATACTTGATAAGGGTTTATTTTTAAAATGTATGAAAGTTCAGATAAATGTACAAATCTTTTGGACACCCCTTGACAAATGAAAGAGAATATATCATATTATTGTTTTTGTTTTATCTGATAAACAATACATTTATTACAAGAATAAAATTAATATTATGCGTGACATTTATTGTACATTTATACAAATTGTACAGGAACTATGAAATAAATAACATAATTCATGAAGACAATTACAAATATAATTATCTATTTTTATTGAGTTTGTTACTATTGATAAACAATGATAATTATTTACTATTTAGTGCAATATTTATAATAACTGGGATATTATACAGAAAACAAATCAAAGATAAATACACTTCAGAAGAAATTATATATCATCAAGATGTTTTTATAATTATATCCTCATTGATATTGTTGATTGTCTATCCAAATTACAGATATAACTTTGTTTTTGTAATGGAAATAATTAATCACAGTATAATATTATTGGAATAAGTTGCTGGTAGTTTATGCGAAAATCTTGTTCTAAGATTCCTCTGTAGCCGGTGGCTTTTTTTTACGAGGTTTTCTTTTTTTCTTTGGTTTGGTGGTTTGTGTATATGTCGTATTGAGTCGTTTCACAGAACCATCTTTGATTACGACATAATCATCGATTACATCACCTGATAGCCCCTGAATCTTGGGAAACAGTTCTTCGCGTTCATTGACAAACAAATCCACATATTCTTTTCGTAACTGAGATAACTGCATCGGATCATCGGTTTCTTTCATCTGTTTTTGAATTTTGAGTCGTTTGGTTGCATTTGTGTGGCGAATACGCGACACATCATGAATCTTTTGTATACGACTTTCTCCATTGTTGTGTGCCTGGTATTGTGATACTAGTTTTGTTCTATCTGATTCACACTGTTTTCTGTACTCAGATGCTTCTTTTACTGAGTCTTGAAAATGCTTGGAAAACTCATAGGTTTGAATTGTGGTTTCTAATCCATATCTTGACACATCATCTATATCATCGGTGTATCCTTCACCTCGTATACATTGAGATAATCGCTTGTATTCTAGAGGAACATAATTGTATTGCGGTATTGTAATTTCATATTGCACTCCACATTTACCATTCCCTTGTGAACCACAAGTAAATATTAACTTGTCTTGATGAGAAATAAACTGACGTGGATTTTTGCACCCCTCACAATGTAATGAAGGATTTGACAAAGAGAGTAACCGTTCTTTGTGAAAATCAATTAGGGCATCCTTATATTGTGTATTATCACTCATCTTTATGAGGATGTAGATTTATTTTCTACGGATTCTTGACGTAAGTTGTCTTGAACATACTGGTTGAAATGTAGTATCTTTTGTCGTTTTTCTTGAACAATCTCACTTTTTTGGGTATATCTTTGATACATATAAAACAAGGCTATACCGAGGATGAGTAATCCTATCCAATTATAATAACTGGAAAAATCGGGGGGACCCGTGGTTATCTTGCGGACAACTTTGATTTTGGGTTGTACGGGTTTCACCACTTTCGGAGCAAACCAATCTGGGTCTATCAAACGAGGCTTAATTTTTACAAGTTTCATATTTGACACTGTCTCATATTTTTCTTATGAGATTAAAACAAAGATAGACAAGGGTAGATAAACTTAGACAAACTTCGCATCTTTTGTAACAAAATAAGTATAGGCTAACAAACCTAAGACTGTGGTAACCAACCAAAAGGGAAACACTGTCTCGTGCTTTTGCAATCCAAAGCAACGAAAGTTTCCTTTTTCATCAAACATCTTGGGATGCTTGTATTGATACAATGCATATGATACTATCAAAAACACACCAATCGAATACATCAAGTTGTCGTCGAATTCAAACATGATTCTGTATATAAGTTACGATATATTTTTTTCATCAATCATAACCCATTCGTCATCTACAGTTATGCGATGCATATGAAATTCGCATAATTCTTTGGCAGTAAAATGCGACTCATCTTTCAAGTAAATATAGTGTTTGTCATTTTTCTTGACTACATTATACAAATCACTGGTTTCAAGAAATCTTAGAAAACTTCCATACTTGATTCGTAAATATTTGCTAATGTTATTGTGTTTGTTTTGGGAATGAATTCGGTGATGTCTTGTCCGATTGTTAAGTACAAAGGTTAATTCCTTAAGAGGCATGTATTTCAATGCACACTCTCGTAATATCTGTATAAGGGCTTGATGAGTGACTCGCAATGCCCGATCTTCAGAAAGATTCCACCGAATGGTATCATGTCCCATTATACCCTCAGTTAGACTTTTCTTAGAATCGGATGTAATTTCTAACTTTTTGTCCCTATATTTTTATGTTGATAATGTTTTGTGAGTTGTATTTATGTGCATTTAAAGAAAATTTGAGGAGTGGATAACAAATCTTGATAACACTGTTACTATGACTATTCAATCTAAACCCGAGTTCCCAGCAAAAACCTTTATCCTTGACTTTGAAACAAGTGGTCTGAATCCATACAAAGTGGATGTCATTGAAGTGGCTATCAAAGTGAAAGGTACTAATGATTCTTATAGTGCTCTTGTGAAACCCAAGTCACGAAAGCGTATTCGTCACAAGATAACAGAAATTACCGGTATTTCTCCTAAAGATTTGTATACTCAGGGGATATCTTGGGAACAAATGTATCAGGAACTGTTTGTATGGATTATGGAACGCATGGATCCTGAAAAGACCAATGTCTTTGTATGTCATAATGGACACAACTATGACTTTATCATTTTGAAACGCATGTTTCAAGAGATGTATAATGAACTTGACATTGATTCATCTGAGTTTCAATATTATCGTGTAGCCTTTGTCGATACATTACGAATCAGTCGTAAGATCAATATCAATGCACGTTGTCACAAACAACCTTATCTTTGCGAACAATATGGTATTCCTGTGATTGATGCTCATCGTGCTCTAGGCGATGTGAATTGTCTGGAACAACTGTATGACAAACTCTTAGGAACAATGGAATATCACAATTTGGGTACTTCTGTGTATGAAGTATGTGAATACATCAAACCCAAATAACTATTTAAATAGGTATTAGTAAGAATATGAAATATTATGTCTCAAAACACGCTGCGTTTTTTGTATTTCGTCACACCCATATCTGGTTATCTCAAAAACTACATCAAATACAAACAGGTCAATGTAGTGACTTTTTCAAGGACTCCGCTTGTGTATATTACGATAGACCGTTTTTTGTCTTACTGTAAATTACAAAATGTCGTGTTGTGGACAATCATCTTGGAACGATGGTTTTTCTTTTATTTTAAGATGATACGATCCTATATACAAGATCATTATCACAAACGAAAACAAAAATATATACAAAAACATGGTCTGGTATACAGTGACAGTGAAGAATCTTTGAAATGTATGACAGAGAAAGACAAAGACAATTAATATGTATGTACTATATTATGAAACAAAGTCACAAGTGGATGCTAATTCTCGGTGCAGTTGCTGTGGGTGTCTTTGTATTGTCTAAGAATGCAGACGTCTGTTTTGGAATCACAGGTCCGTGTGATTTCAAAGATCACAAAGACAGAAACAAAAAATAGTTTATTCTATGCTATGACTACACTATACGCTATGCTATGACTTATCCATATAAGACTTCCCATTCTTCCTCATCAGATGTTGAATCATATAACATTTCAACATCTTTATGTATATTACAATCTCCCTTGTATAGCAAATCGTATATATGAGATGCTAATAGTGTCGATTGTAAGGGTTTCAGCGGAACCATTCCACAGTATACTTTATCGCAATATACATGATAAGGCTTTACTGCCACTCTTTCACGTATACAATTTTCTGGAGGTGGCATTGTAAATGGCAGTGCCTTTTCTGGATCCGCGTTCTTTATCGGGCTTGCAGGTTTTCCTTTGAGTACACGATGCATCAGAGCATATCCTTCACCCACTTTATCGTCATTGATATTGAACTCACGCATTCTTACAATACCTTGTGAGTGCCAGTGGACGCGCTTCGGTTTCATCCATTGTTCGCCCGGAACAAAGGGTCTTGCATGGGGTGATAATGTATATGAGTTTGCCTGTTGTAGTTTTAAGGTGGAGCGGAGAAAGTTCAAGTTGATACTCTTTGCGCGTACAAGCATTGTTTTATTAGGTGTTTCTTTTTCTTTTTTTGGCCTACCTGCGCAACAAGAGGTAGTTTTACTACGTAGAGGTTTGTTAGGAGATACACTTGAACTATAGGTCAAGTAGTTTATGAGTTGAATTGTGTGTACTGGTTTGTGTGTTTAGTTTGTTGTTGCAATCTCACAGTTAGGAGTTTTCAAATTTCTCGTTTGTACATTGACAAAATCTCATAAAAAACTTTATTACACACGACTATACAATTCTATCTATACAGTTACCATTCGCTCAAGACTATCTCTTCGTAATTCCTAAATCTATCTGCAAACTCTACTTTACAATCTAATTTATACTCGTCCATCAGTTTCCACACAATCTTTATCTTTTCTTCTATATCTTCAGACATACTATCTATCACTTCAGATACAGTTTCTTTATCTGTGATACGTTTCGTATAATCGCCTCTCTTATTAAAGACAAGTTCTCGTTTACCAAACATATCACCTTCATCAATACTCAACAACTCTCCCTCCTTATTTACCAATATATTCCGCAAGATATTATCACTCGAGCGGAACAATCCATCAAACAATCGTATCTTCAAAGATTCTCTGGCGACATCTTTATTCTCCAGATACGATTTATTCTTTCCTAAGTCACCCACATTTTCAAAATACTTCATCATACAATATAATGAATCATTTTCACTAAATATCCAGTTACCCACGTAACTACGATTTTTCTTATCTTTTCGGTCTAATCGGCGATTCATCGTCACGCGTTTCATCTCCATATCGCGTAAACCAAACAGACGTTTCGCCTTATCAATTATCATATAATCAGCACCATAATTCATGCTTTTTCCCATCTGTTTCAAGATATATTTCTCTCCATCATATACCGCAATCACACAAGGGACCTTTCCGCCACAGACACCCTCTTCAATCACACGAATATCAGATAAGTCTTCATAACGTATCTGCATACATTCGGGAGGAGTCTCTACCGAAGACTTCTTCGCCCGTTTCGGCGAAGTCTTTTTCGGCGAAGTCTTTTTCACCGGTGACTTCTTCGCCTTTTTCGGCGAGGTTTTCTTCTTTTCATCTGCTTTTACCTTCATCTGTATATAATTCTCAATATACTTCTGAGGTTCGTCCAGCAGACTCAGATCTTCATCTTTCACATACGCGCCATTTTTCGCAAAAGATCCTAATCCATACGACTTATTTACATGATAATCTTTCACTACATATTCATCCAATACGAGCGGTTTCATATCACGATAATAATCGTCTACATCTTTTACCGAATATACACGCGAAGACTTTTCCGAATAATCCAGACGATCATATCGCCATATCATCAATCCCATCCATACACCAAACGCGGGACGTTCGGTCATATTCTTTCGGAAAAACATCTGTATCGCAAAGTCAAATATCGGTTTTAATACAGGGAGAGACGTATTTACTATATCTTCAATCATCTCCCACCATACATACACCGGATCCGAGCGACGATACCGGCGACCGGCTTTCTCTTTCATCTGATACAATCGCGTAAAGACTCCGAACATCTGTTCATCTCGTTCTTTCAGAAAATCCAGCAGATTACCCGCGATAATCTCCATCTCAACAGGATCTCCTTTTTTACGAAATTTCTCATCAGTATCAGATTCATCATATACGACCGTATCATAATGATTCTTCCACCAATTATTCAGATAACTCACCGAACGAGTTCGTCTCGCACCCGTTACCAATTCACAATACTCTAATAAGAGATGTAAACGATCACGGTTCTCATCAAACTCGTTTAGTAATGATATCGCCTTTAGGATAATACCTACTTCTCCGCAATGAATCTCTTCCATCAATAAGATTTTCAAGCGATTCACCAGATTCGTCAGTATTCCCTTCGTATTTCCTTCAGCCTTCTGAAACATCGCCATTTCCATCACACACCAAGTGAACTTCTCATATTCCCCTCGCCGGAAATACTTACAGATTCCACTCTTCAGCGCAGACATCTTATGACCATGCTCTGATACGCTGCTCATACAAGTTCTCACAACCATCGGCATTCTCAGTTAAGAGTAAGCGAAGTTAAGAGTCAGTAATACAGTGAGTAATCGGTTAGCAAGTTTAGTAGTAGTAATAATAGTAATAATAGTAGTAGTGTTGATTTGCAGATTTTACTAATCTTCAAATTTTGTCATAACTTATGACAGTTTGACAGTTTGACAGTTTGACAGTTTGACAGTTTGACAGTTTGACAGTTTGACAGTTTGACAGTTTGACAGTTTGACAGTTTGACAGATAAAAAACATATATTATCTACTACACTTGTGTAAACCTACTCTGTATGATGACGAAATGTGAATGATATACGAGGCTCTTTTACCCGTTTCTCTACCGGAATTCCATGGGTGTACTGTTTCTGAAACTCTCCACTCATTTGTATTATCATTCCATGATGCATCTTGATATCTTTGACAATCTTTCGAGTTTGTTTATCTCTTATTCTGAATTTACGAGTCACCCCTGTTGATATCGCTACGACTCCCTGTGAACCGAGTGTCTTTTCATCATCAGAATGATCTCCTATAGAATCATTGCCATCTCTATATAGATTCACTAAGATGCCATTGAAATCTGATGAAAACATATGATTGATTGTATCTAACAGCTTTGTGAGAGAGTCAGTGAGCGGTTGAGACCGCATCATTTGTCGTGAATATTTGTATCCCACAGATTCATCAGAAAAGAATCCGACATCTCTCGGCTGATGACATGTTTTCCCAAACACTCGTATCTCTGGACGATGTATCAAGGACTGTTTTATATCTGATACACATTCATCTAATAATATCGTATCTTTGAAATCGCCAATATTCAGTGATGATGTATCACTGGATATCACAGGTGTTAAACTCATTGGATAGTGTATATGTTTTTTGTATTGGGTTTACAGAGATTTTTCAAATTTCACAAGAACGGACGGATAAAATCAGATATCTGTGTGACTGGAGGATAGCTAGGATCATTGTACACTACATAGGCTGGAGATATCTTTTTCGTGTTCCGCATACTTACATAAAATACCGGTTTGATACCAAACATCTCTTTTAAAAACAGTGCAACATGTTTATTGTGATTGGCCCCTGAATATAAAATCATACGCTCTGCATAGGCACTATCGCGACATTTTTTCGGACCACGATTCTTACTCACATCATATTTCTGAAACATTCGGCACAGCATGTAGAAATCAGTCATAACCGCAGTATAATTTATGACTTCATCTCCCGGTTGACTTTTGACAAGCTGTTTGTGAGATTTAATAAAGGTCTTTAAGAAATCTTTGGGGAATTTAACACGTTTCATCAACTTTTTGTAGATTTCTTGAATAATCTTATTATGATGCTTCTTGAATTCTTCTATATCTTTGATATGATCAAGTAGTGCTCTGAAATCTCCATTGTCTCCTCTCATATAACGTGGAGCCGTTTTAACGAAATATTCCTGAAACACATCGTCAATTTTCTCCCGCGTGGGTTCAGGTAAACTGAATCCTAGCAGATATTTCACAACCGATGTATGATTGAGGCGTCGAATGTCATCATATGTGTCAGAGTCACCGCTGAAAAAAACCCCATCATATGGATCGTTGGTCCAATTTGAAAAAGGACTATGTGCTCTGAAACGCAAGTCCCAGTTATGATATCTCAGATTCGGAAACGGACATTTTTGACCCTGGAGATTATGTTTGGAACATTGTGAAAATTCTCCCCGAACGGCATTCAATGGACTATTATAACCTCGTAAGGGTCTGCCTCGTGCGTAATTTTTCTTTATACTCGGTTCTTTTTGATACACAAGCTCTTCGACAAACATGTCAATACAATGTTCACTCTGTCGTATTATCTTTTTCAGAAATGTGGTTAATGTGATAACTTTTGGTTCTTTGTAATGATCATATCGCGTATGTACATCTCCTAATGACAAGAGACGCCTCTTGACTCCTTGAAACTCAAACTCAAAATAATCAAGCGTTACAGCTCCTCCTAATATATGTGTATCTTTTGTCAAAAGTATCTTTTTGGCTGTAGGACCGCTATTGCTAATACAACGATTCGTGGCCGGATTTCTTATTTGACCGGCTTTGCAACCCACTGTTTCATATCCTTGGGGCTTCTTTTTGGGTGCGGGCGCAGGCACAGGCTTCTTTTTCGGCACAGGCTTCTTTTTCGGCACAGGCTTCTTTTTGGTTCGTTGTACTTTTCTAATGCATCGTTTTGTGCGTGGATTTCGTTGACACATTGGCGACTGCTTGGTTCCATTGACACAACGCCCTGTGCTACTTTTTAGATCACACTTCATATAGTATAGTACAGCTTTTTTTGTCGCTTGTTTGTCACAAAACCCCTTGACAAATCGTGAAGCACTCGGCCAAAATTTGACGAATCTATACTTTGTAAAAGTATCCCCTAAACCTTACTACTACACACTACTACACACTACTACACACTAGTACACACTAGTACAACTTACAACTAAAAAAGACAAAAAAGACAAAAAACAACAAAAACACACCATGTGCTTCCATGACAACCAAACCCAAACGGCAGAGCAAGTGATTGCTGAGTTTCAACGCGGAAAACCATTCGTGGTTTTGAATGCGCAGATGCAAAGCGGTAAAACAGGCACTTACAATTTCACTTGCTTTCGTATGATTGAACACTGTATCGTGAATCATGTATATATCATCTGCGGTTCTGCTGACAAATCTCTACGTGCTCAGGCACACCAGGATTTGAAAGCAGGTATCCGTGAATATGTGGCTCATCACAGCAATACAGTCCATCCGAGAAAGCTATCTGAAAAACTCAATCGCAAGATCAAGATCTTTTTCAGTCAAGATCTTCGTCGTTTGAACAGTGTTCCTCAAAACACATTGATTGTTCACGATGAGTCACATATGGCTCAAAGCAAATCAAATCGTCCCTACAAATTGTACGAACGATTGGGTTTGTCTCAGGCACTATCCCATAATTTTGAAGCATTGCTCTCCAAGAACATCTACATTCTTGGAGTGAGTGCCACCCCATTCTCTGAAATTACAGTGAATGCTCACCTTCACCAGGGAACTCTGAATTGTCCTCCCGGCGTGGAATCAGAATCACTTCAATCCAAGCACATATTGAATATGACTCCAGGTGAAGGATACATTGGAATTCCCGATTTCTTGAGAAATGG
>VMHT01162979.1_pt1 | contig 10006 bp, 15 predicted proteins | sample 4693611 | NCBI WGS metagenome assembly VMHT01 (sample SAMN12280063, study PRJNA550983) | marine metagenome | isolation source: seawater sampled from same location over 5 years 0.02-0.2 micron viral filtrate | place: USA: collected off the coast of southern California halfway between the port... ...
TTGTCTCCGCTGTACTCCTTGTGGAATACAGTGCAGTAGATTCCTTCGGATCCATCTTCAGGGTCGACCAGCCGTTGGTACGCATACACGATTTCTATTAGTTCATTTGCTTCGTAAGCGTTATCGGTCAAGCTAGTACTACGGCGGCCTTCCTGTTCTCTTTCAAGGCTATCAATGTTTACCCCTCGGTAGTGCTCAATGATGTAGTCAACGAAGTCTGCGTCCCAGCCTGAAGTTGCTACTTTGTTCTCTAGTTCTTGAGCTGTATAGTAAGTCCGCCAGAAGCAGTAAGGCGCTCGCTGCGGATCAGTTACATACGGAGGAAAAAAGAAGTCCCCGTCTGGGGCTAGCGTCTTGATTTCTGGTGCGTTGATCTGCCTGCGAACTACAGGTAGCTCGGCCTCGCCTGCATCCCTAAGTTCCTTCAGTGCTTTCTTTGCACGTTTTTCTGTGACGCCTTCAAAAATGTTTTGCAGAATAAAGACCAGCTCGTCGTCTTTTTCTCCTGACTGCACTGCCCCAAAAATATTTGGGTCAAGTTCTGCAATCTGTTCTAGTGTAAGTTTTTGCAGAAACTGTCGGTCTTCACTATGCCACCCAACGTATGTAATTAAGAGGCCTCGCTCTAGCAAGTAGTTAGCGCCTAGTTCCATTTCACGCTTATAGCGTGGAATATATCCGCTGGTAGTCATCCACTTCAGGAACGAAGACACGATCTCTGCACGAGAAATGTCGCTGGATTCTACTGGGTAAGCCCGAATGTTTGAACGGTTAAGCGAAGACATGAAGAGGGACACCAGTCGTGTAATGCGTTCGTCGATTACGTGACTCTCTGTATCAGATGCGCCTTCCCATGGGAATGCGTCTGCTCCATGCTTGCGGTGATCACGGCTCTTGCCTGGCCACCAGTTTCTGCGGTCGTCGTAACTTGTACGACATAAATCAAAATAGGACTCCAGTTCGTTTACCGTTTCGTCGTAGGCGTTACGCAGTGCATTTATATCGGGGTTTGCATCAACGTATGTTAAGGCTTCAAAAGTAGATTTATTTTGCATTTAATTTTTTTCGGATTGATTTTGTCATCTCGTGGATGTAACCCTTGTGAACGCCAATTTTATCACATAATTCTTGTGGAAGCATAGCCTTGTCTAATTCGTGCCTTACATGACGATTCAGATACTCCCATCCAGCTAGACGGTGCACCTGTTCTTCGATCCATTCTGGATCTAGAGTAATATCTTTTTTATCGGACATAACGATAAGATGTGCCCCTTTCGTCTTCAATGGCTTCGACATTTACATTTTTACCTTTTGTTAGCCAGTCCTCAAACTTACGAGCAATAACCATTGGTACCTTCTTTTTTATTTCGTGTATGTAAACATAGATATAGCTGCGGTTCGGAGCCTTTGAATGCACTATGCCCCTGTATCGCTTAGGCATAAGCTCTGGTATATCAACGGCTTCGGCCAGCAGTTCCTGCCCTTCTTCGTTTATCCACCTGGCGTAGCCAGTGCCCGTAATGGTATGCTCTGGTAGCTTTGTTTCTACTAGTTCTACAATTTCATCTACTTGCACTTCGTGCTCTGCAGCTATTGTCTTAAGTCTTTTCTTAGGCATATTAATATCCTCCTTTATTTGTTCTGGTTGTTTGCATGGATGCACTGGACATAAAGTCTGGTCCTTCGCCTCCGTTAGACATTCTTAAGTATCGTATTACGTCGAAGAAATCCTTTAGTGGTTCGTCTGGTTTTCCCTGCTTGTTATAGTTTATCAGACTATCTATAAGGTTTCCGCAGTCCTTGTGTATATAGCACAGTGGCCTGTTACTTGCATCAATGCTTACGTTAGGGTTGTAGTTAAACCAGTCGTCCAGGGCTGTAATGCCCTGGTCTTCCATTGCTCCGTTTGACGGTATAAAGCTAAGACCAAAATCATAGAACGAAGTAAACAGGTCGTCGTTGTTTTCGTTTTCTTTTGCAAAGAACCTGGAGTCCCCGATGCGCTCGGTTACTTCTATACCTAGGTCCTCTTCGATTTCTTTGAATAGCTCGCAGTATCCTTCTACGTTGAGGCCTACCTTCTTAGATGCTGGGCCGTATCTCCACTTGGGATCTCCGAAGATTGCCCACTCCCCAAAGCTGTCACGGTCTGGCCACTCCTTTCGGATGTACACCTCTCCGTTGTCGTTTACTCCAGCCCAGATGCAGGTGTAGTTCCTTGCGCCTGCAGGGTCAACTACCTGGTAGCAACTGAACTTGGACTTATTCGATATATCGGGGAACTGCATCCCGTATTTGTTTGGCTCCGCCGTAAGTACATTGACCTCTGTATTAAAGTAAGGAAGCAAAGCATTTGCTGATTTAACTGGGACGCCGTAGGCACGGACCAGTATCTCTGAGTCAGGCCTACCTACTAAGTCCTTGGCTATACGTTCGTAACCACCAAACGGGTTTTCGTCTGAGTGCAGGTAGATTACAGAGGCATCACGGCTAGGGCTGTATTGCTCTATAGGCACCGCCTTGTTCTCTAGCAAAGCCGCAGGCTTTGTCTTAAGGGTCTCTGCGTTCTTTAGGTACTCTGATATAAAAGGGGTATAGCCATCGATAGGTGTAAATCCTATAAGCATCTTGGAGTCCCGAGTAGCCAGACGGAATCTAAGGGTATTGACTAGAGCTGCATCTCCAAGGTATTCGTCCAGCCAGGCGCCGATGTTCAGCCCTTCGGGCTGCCTGAACCCGAACTCGAAACCTTCTAGGATAGTCTGGTTATTGCTGTACTGCGTATAGGTCTTGAAGTCTACACGTGTCCTGGTATCTGGAAAGATAAACGACGATGCAGTGAACCCGTTCTGCATAGAGTAGTTAATGTATCCGTCTACGCTCTTAGTCTTGCGCTTGAACTCCTTGGGCATCATCTCCCAGATTGCAGCCTGCTGCACCTTTATGGACGTATCTGCGTTCTGAGAGAAGCATACGATATGACCGTCCATGCTTTCGGTGACGGCCTCCATGAGCATCTTGGCGCAGCCAGTGGTCTTGCCGCTGCGGTTACCACCTAGTGCCAGGACTTCGTTGTTCTTCTGAAGGCCGTTGCGGATCCTGCCCCAGCCCTCTAGGTCAAAGCCGTATCGCATAGGATCCTCTTCAGCTGCTTTGATTCTACCTTCGTGAGCCTCGTGCAGGGCCGCTAGTAGCTGAGGGTCCTGCTCTCCAAGCAGGACTATTTCCTCGTCCGTAGGAGGACGCACTATAGGGTGCTCTGTAAACGTAATAGGCATTACTTAGACTTCTGCGGCTGCTCAGTCTTTGGTGCTACTGGCTTTTTACTCCAGTCAATGTCGTCGTAATTCTTGCGCTGCTTGGCAGCGTCGTGTCCCTTTCGGGGTGCGCATCCTTTACCCATCTGTGTCCTCCTGTACTAGTTCTGCTTCTTCAGCTTTCTTGAGATTAGCGATCCTATCTCGGGCCGCTTTAATAGTTTCTTCGTAGTCCTCCTGAGTAATGACCTGGCGGTCCTCTGTTATCTGCGTGGCTTCGCCACGTGAAGTAAAGGCCTGCCTTGCTGCATTGGACACAGAGATCGAAATTTCTTTTAAGTCCCTTACCGTAGGCTTTAGCTCTCCTGACTCTAGGTCTTCCCTTACGGAGTTAATCAGGTCCTCCTCTAGGCTACTGAGGTTCAGGTAGTTCTTAGCGGCAATCTTGCCGCTTAACTCTTTGAACTTACCCAGGTGATCGGTGTAGTCCGACAGGACGCTGATCACGGTTTCCCTGTTGATTCCGTACTTCCTTACTATCCTAGTCTGGCTACTGCCAGTGCTATACAGATACAGGATGGACGCAACCTTTTCGGGGCTGTGCCTAGATAGGCTGCGGACCTTATCAATCTCTTTCTTCTCGGCTACTTCCCATATGGCGCCCTGGATTTCCTGCATCAATGCAGCCTTTTCATCAGCAGAATTATTCTTTGGTTCCTCTAGCATTTCTTCATTATTTATAAATAGGACTTGACAGTCAAGTAAAAACTAGTGTATAATGCTTTTATACTCCTTAGGGAGTTCATACCTTAAGTTCTTTTCCTGGCCCGTAGAGGCCAGGGAAATAAGGAAGCACCAAAGACAAGAGACTCCTTAAGGAGTACAGGAACCTAGTTAGGTGGCCCTGGCTTTGCCCTATGAGTTGGGTATTTTTTTGAGGTGGGGTTTATGAAATACACAAAAATCTAGTCAGTTAATGATAGCCCCCCACCCCCCTAACTGAGACTGGGTCGCAACAACAACGTCCGTAGGTATATTGAGACTGAGACTCATTAACGACAGGGCTAGCATAAGCATTCCTACTGCAGTGCGCTGGCATAAGCTCGGCTAATCCCAAGGGCGGCGCTCGTGTGACATAAGTTTTTCTTCTTCGATGAGTGAAAGGATCACAACATGAGTTCTTCTACTTTACTCTACTCCAATCTCCCAGCATAAGCATATCTACTTTAGGTGGAGGGGCTATAGGGCTTATTGAGACAGCAATCTCATTAAGATGAAAATGCCCCGTATGGCCTTCCGACGGCCTGCGAGAGGTAGGGTGCCAGTCGAAAATCGGACGCCGTGTAGGGCTTTCTAGGTGCCCTGCTGTGGATTTTAGATTTTGACCCTTTACTGATAATCAACGACTTACAAAAGCGTATCAACGACTTACAGAAGCGTTATCAACGACTTACGTAACTATATAGGCGGCTTGAGGCCGCCATCTTTACAATAGTTTCATTATTTTGGATACACGGTTTCAAAACTAGTGATAAGAAAGATCGCAATAGACTTGACAATGCACAATCTATTCACATACTGGAGGTGCAGTTCCCGTTCTTTGACAGTCCAAACGCTACCGACTCTGGGGTGACACTCCAGATGGCCGATCCGTGCATTTGCACCATAAGATCAGGAAGTGGATAGGTGGCCGCCAAGCGGCCTCGATGACGTAGCAGGTGGGACATAGATTGGTAACCCAGCCGCATACTGCGGCGGTCACAAGCCCGCATAGATGGGGAGTGCCAATAATCAACACATCAAAATTATGATACTAAATGGAGTAAAAACCGCTATGAACAATCTTCCCGAAACTATTATCAACATCAACTCAAAGGGCGATGACGAGGATAGCAAGCGAGTGAAGTCGGAGCTTATCGAATACGCCATCGAAACGCTGTTGCAGTCATATCTGGAGACGCACGAAAGCGAAGATGGTCGGGAGATACTGAAGGCAAAGCTCCTCCTGCACGAACTATCTAAAGACCTGTAATCCAACAGCCTGTAGCCTAACCGCTACGGGCTTTTTGGGTAGAAGCATACTGCTTCTTCCTAACACATAACCAATCAAAAATATGACTGAGAAAAACGAAAGTTTTATCCGCTATGTAGTAATCACAACTGACGGCTATTGGGGCAAAGACCCAGAGCTAGAGGTCGCATTGAAAAATGCCAAGGTCAACTCCTTCTACAACTTGAATTCCAAAAAGAAAGGGACTCCCGTAGCACACATCTACCGTGTGGAGCTTGACCCAGTCGAAAGCGTCTGGAACGAGCAAACCAAGGCAGACCTCAAGCGATCCCGAATTACCCTTACAGGGTATGAGGACGGTGACCTCATCGAACCTTGGGTCAACGACTGGGGTTCCCTTCAAGCATGGGGAGCCAAGTCATCCGAGAAAATGATCAAACTCAAGATCAAGTAATCCCACAGCTCGCACCCCACAAGGTGCGGGCTTTCTGGGTAGACGGATGTCCCGTCTGACTAACACACAACCAATAAAACTATGATACAAGCAATCATCTCCTACGAGTCTGGCGAAATGAGCCAAGACGAAACCATACAATTCTTTGCCGAGCTAGTGATGACAGGTTTCATCAACGCAATGCAAGGGCACTACCAACGCACCGCTCAAGACTTAATTGAGCAGGGCATAATCTCCGAAGACGGGGAAGTAAACTAACACATAACCAATAAAACTATGACAGATTATAATAAAGTTCTCCGCTCCTTCATTCACTTCCAAGAGGCCGCAGGCTTCAAGCTAGTTTCAGCTAGCGACGGTGAAGACCGCATCAAAGATCCATCTACTACAGAAGCCGTTGACTGGGTGCTTGGCACCGAAGAAGGCTCACTGTCCTTCGCCAAAGACGGGCACGGCATCACTGCCTATGTCATCATCGGCAACGAGGCCTCGGCTACCATCTATGACTTCGGTAACTCGAAAGACATACCTGCCAAAACCCTCAAGGAGTCCGACGATGCGTGGACCGCATGGATGGACAAGTGGGACGCACTGGAAGCGTAACCCAACCCTCAGCCTGCACCTTAATCGGTGCGGGCTTTCTGGGTAGACGCATACTGCGTCGCACTAACACGCAACCAATACAAACTATGACTATAGAAAAATTATCTACCGTCGAGCTATGGCTCGCCTTAGACAAACTCAACAGCGTTGCTTACGCATCGCTTTCCTACGAGGAAAAGGCACTACTAATAGATGTAGCCAAAGAACTAGAACACAGACGAAAAATATAATGAAGACATTTAGAATCATTCTAATTACAGCACTTACCGTGCTGTCGAACGCCTCGGCTAATCAGTCCGAGATCGTGACGGCTACACTCATCCTAGAAGCGGGCGGAGAGCACGCTGAAGGGGCTATGCAGGCAGTGCATGAGGTTATACTCAACCGAGCCGTCAAACGCAGGCTCACGGCCAAGCAGGTGTGCTTACAGCGCAAGCAGTTCAGCTGTTGGAACAGCGGCAAGATTGCTACCCTGCTAGCCAAGGCAAAGCGGCACCCTCGGTGGCACGAAGCGCTTGCTATCGTGCACTCAGCCCCGACTAATTACACGGGCGGTGCCGATCACTATCACGCTGACTACTGCGACCCATACTGGGCTAGCTCCATGCAAAAGACTTGCAAGATCGGTCGGCATATCTTCTATAAATAACTAACTAACAAACACCTAACCAACACAAACTATGGAACCTAAAAAACGAATGACCGCTTGGACAATACTGCCCGAGCCTAAGCCCGCATGGGAACAATTCAAACGCCTCCTAGTGGAGGCCGACGATGACCCCGCTAAAGCTCACGACATCTTTGTCCAGAGGCTACGCATCAAGGCACTACGAACCTGTAATTTTGAGGCACCACCACGCATGGTGAATGAGTTCAGAATCTTTACAGAGTGCGCACCCGCCGAGATGCTGACCGACTGGGAAGAGTGGACGAGAGGATAACCAACTAACACAAACTAACTATGAAAAAAATAATATACCAACTACATACAGAGGTGCAAGATGCACTCAACGAACCCGAGCCTCACGATTACTACGAGAGGCTTGAGAGGATTGAATCCTTGGTAAAGAAGTTAAGAGCTACGAGCGAGGACACCATGATCCTGTCTCGGACGGCATACAACAAGGGGTTCGCAGACGCTATGTCTGGGGACAACTTCAACCCTCCATACGAAATCAAAGACGATCGGCACGCCGACTATTCATTCGGGTTTCAAATGGGATGCAAAGAATACGAATCATAACTATGACAACTAAATCAAACCTACAGATCGGACAGGCCTACATCGTGGACAACAAACCGATGGTGCTGACCGACATAACATACGGGAGGCACAGCTTCACCGACGGGTGCTACGGCTTTGGCCGCACCCTCGGTCGCCGTCCTTCGGACTCCAAGATCCTCGACCGTCTTCAGATTGCTGAAGGCGTTGACCCAAAAGCTATACTCGACAAGCTACAAGATAGCGTGCATAGTATGGTTCGATTCTACAAAAACAAATAACATGTATCCATTTATGAAAACAAATACAGAAATACAATCGGACTTCAACCGCTACTGGCTGGAGCCTCTCGAAAATGCACTGCAAGAAATTAGCAAGTGCGACGCACGCCAAGCTCCTATACGGGAGCAGGGCTATACTCACTTGGCCAAGGCCGAGCTTTCCCAGATCCGAGTCAGCATTCGATACCTCCAAGAAATCCTTGGTGATGCAGAAGATGCAGACGAGGGGTCATTAGCGCAGTGCCTCGGGCACGACGTCAAAGGAGAACTCAACAAGCTATCACTATGAGCGATACTAAAAGCACTAACCCCAAGGACAGAGTAGGTATCCGCAAGGCACCTATCTCTGGCCTGCCTGCTCCAGTCCTAATGGAGTGCGGCCTAGTAAAGTTGCACGGAGACTTGAAATACGGAGCCTACAACTGGCGCCAAGAGGGAGTCCGAGCATCGGTATACTACGACGCTGTATGGCGGCACCTCACGGCTTGGTACGAGGGCGAAGACCTCGACCCAGACTCTGGTGAGCATCACATAGCGCACGCAATGACAGGCCTAGCAGTCCTACGTGACTCTCAAATGTTTGGGAACTGCGTAGACGACAGGCCTAGATCTCACAAGCGAGGATGGTTGAAGGGCATGAACTGCCGTGCCGCCGACATGATCGATAAAGCTAACGATGCAAGAGATGCAAAAGGTCATTGACATCAGCGCTGTATTCCTTAAGGATTATTCTTACTAAGGAGATGCCCCTGTAGGGGGCACTTCCTTAAGGAGTTATTCCTTAATTATAACTAGCACACAATACAAGTCAAGCACAATTATGAAATACGAAACAGGCACTACACTAACGGGCAGTCATGGGAGGTTTACTCTCACGGACTGCGAGGTCATCGGCATCAGAGAATCCGACGGAGAGGAGACGTGGTTATACACGTGGTCTACCGACGAGGATCGTCGAGTTTTAACTACAGGAAGGGAGCTGTCTGAAGCAATTGCAGACGGCGCCGTCCTTCAGCATCAATAGATCAAGCACCATGCACGAACTACAGATAAGCACATACCCCAACGGGGTAGCAAGGAAACTAGGACAGGACGTTGTTGTGCAACGCCTGAACCTATTGAATAAGTTCGATGACTGCACCATCGAAGAACTCCAAGACGGAGATCAATACTTCGTCCCGACTCATGAGCTCCCACAGCGTAGCGCAGAGGACATCTTGAACTACATCGAAGAAAATCAAATCGACATCATGCACATGATCAGTAGCGATGAAACCGAGATCGAACTGCACTCGCACAAGACTCAACTCGTCGAGACGCTCTGCACTGACTCGGTCCGTGATGCCATCAACTATCTGATGGATATGTCCGAGGAAGAAATATGATTGACAGGGCATAGGGTGAGCCTCTTAATACTAGGATGGCTCACTTCTATGACTGCAATGATACACTCGATGCCTTCCTTCGGGAGGACATAAGCACCGTAGCACAGGCTCGCAAAGTCCGTGCTATTTATCCCAGCGTTACCACTGTCCTAAGCATCTGCAAAGATGAGTTCCTAGATGGAATATATAAGCCCCGCATGATCACCGATCTTGCACGGGAGAACCCAACGCTACCATGGCAGGCCGTAGAGAAGATGACCTACGGGACAAGACAGCACCCGAGCGACGGGCGGAGCATACCATCGTCGGACTTCGGGACTGCAGTGCACAAGAGAATCGAAGAGCTAGTGCAGGCCAAGTTGCACGGGCACGAGGTGCCCGAATGCCCTTTCACTGAATGGGCTACACCTTTCCTTGACTGGATCGAAGACGAACAGGTCAAGCCAGTAGCTACTGAGTGCATCATAGCAGACAGACTGCTTAAGATTGCAGGTAGCGTAGACTTCGTGGGATACGACTACGATGGTAACCTTTTTCTGGCGGACTACAAGTGCCGCACCAATACACGGGGCAAGGCCAAGGTGTACGACAAGGACTGCGAGCAGTTGGCCATCGAGGCCTTCATGATTCAGCGGCAATACAACTTGGACTACACGCCCGAGTGCAGGTCAGTAGTCATTGACTGCGACACCAAGAAGCACTGGCACCACGTATGGAGCACCGACGACGTGAAGAAGGGCATCGCCAACGCAAAGCTAATGGCGAAACTTTACTGGAACAAGCGCATGAAAAA
>VMHT01173059.1_pt1 | contig 10003 bp, 8 predicted proteins | sample 4693611 | NCBI WGS metagenome assembly VMHT01 (sample SAMN12280063, study PRJNA550983) | marine metagenome | isolation source: seawater sampled from same location over 5 years 0.02-0.2 micron viral filtrate | place: USA: collected off the coast of southern California halfway between the port... ...
AAAAGTAGTAAATCATAAAAACATCACAGGCAAAGTAAAAATCGAAGGAAATCGTTTGCCACCAGCCCAAAAAAGAAGAAGCCCTTATCTGACCCATAAAATTTTTAATTCCTACCACTCTGAGACTGCCATGATGCGCTACATCAAAAGATTGGAGCGAAAAGATTTGGCCTTAAATCACTCCATGATATCGCTGGGATCTTGCACCATGAAATTAAATGCTGCTGCAGAAATGCTTCCTTTGAGTTGGCCCCGCTGGTCCAGTATCCATCCTTTTGTGCCGCGAGCTCAAGCCCAAGGGTATCATAAAATGCTGGATCGATTGGAAGAGCAACTCAGTGAAATTACCGGATTCCATGCCACCTCACTACAGCCCAACTCCGGTGCACAGGGTGAGTATGCTGGATTGATGGTCATTCGGGCCTATCATGAGAACAGGGGAGATTCACACCGAAATATTTGCTTAATTCCTTCATCGGCACATGGTACCAACCCTGCCTCTGCAGTAATGGCTGGGATGAAGGTCATAGTCGTTGATACAGATGAATTGGGAAATATAGACTGGAAAGATTTATATGAAAAAACAGAGAAGCATCGTGAAAACCTTGCTGCACTGATGATCACCTATCCCTCTACCCACGGTGTCTTTGAAGCCAATATTAAAGAAATAACAGCCAAGGTCCACGAATGTGGTGGTCAAGTTTACATGGATGGAGCCAACATGAATGCCCAGGTGGGGCTGACCAGTCCTGCTAAAATTGGAGCGGATGTATGCCACCTTAATCTGCACAAAACATTTGCAATTCCACATGGAGGCGGTGGACCTGGAGTAGGACCCATTTGTGTGGCAAAACATCTGGCGCCTTTCCTTCCCAATCACCCGCTGATTGAAACGGGGGGTGAAACAGCATCCCACACCATATCTGCTGCCCCTTGGGGGTCGGCACTGGCCTGTTTAATTTCCTATGGATACATTGAGATGCTCGGCGGGAAAGGTTTAAAAAAAGCCACTGAGATGGCCATTCTCAACGCCAACTATATCAGTAAACGCTTGGAAGGTGCCTACGATATTTTGTACAAGGGGGAAAAGGGAAGAACAGCACATGAACTGATTATTGACTGCCGACCCTTTAAGAAACAAAACGTAGAAGTCGTGGATATTGCCAAACGTCTTATGGATTATGGTTTCCATGCGCCTACGGTATCATTTCCTGTTCCAGGGACCATGATGATCGAGCCAACAGAAAGTGAAAACTTGGAAGAGATTGATCGTTTTTGTGATGCCATGATCTCGATAAGAATGGAAATTAATGAAGGGGATGAAAACAGTGTAGCCTTGCTAAAAAATGCTCCCCACACCCTGGGTATGCTCACTGCAGATCATTGGGATTTTCCCTACTCGAGGCACAAAGCCGCCTACCCACTGGCATTTGTAATGGAGAATAAATTTTGGCCTTCTGTTCGCAGGGTGGACGAAGCTTTTGGCGATCGTAATTTGATATGCAGTTGCGCCTCTACAGGAGATTATGTAAATGCCTGATTTTCAATAAATAAAGATTCTGTTTGCTATCGCAACAAAAGTAGGCCACAATTTTGACCATCATAGGGTAGTTGAATTAAACATTGAATTTTCAACTTTATATCATAGTATTGTCCTTGATTATGAGTTATAAAATTACTGGTAGCGGTTGTTGCGTTCCATCGCATGTCCAAGACAATTCAGATTTTTTGGATCATTCTTTTCTTGACAACACAGGAACTACATTCGACATCGACAACAAAACAATCATAGAAAAGTTCAACGCCATCACTGGGATTGAAAAACGCAAATACATTGCTCCCCATTTAAATACCTCAGACATTGCTTTCCAAGCGGCCAAAAACGCCATAGATGATTCAAAAATTGACCCTGAAACGTTGGATTATATTATTGTAGCGCACAATTTTGGTGATATTGGCGACGATAACAATCAAATAGATGTGCTGCCCAGTTTGGCGACCCGGGTAAAAGCAAAACTAAAAATTAAGAATCCCAAGTGTGTCGCTTATGACATACTTTTTGGGTGTCCAGGATGGGTGGAAGCGATGATTCAAGCACAAGCATTTATCAAAGCAGGGATGGCCAAAAAATGTTTGGTTATCGGTGCAGAAGCACTCTCTCGGGTAGTGGATGTTCACGACAGAGACTCCATGATTTACGCCGATGGGGCAGGCGCCACCATTTTAGAGGAATCCAATGAAACCGGAGGTATTCTCTCTCACGCTACCATGACCTTTACTGCCGAAAATGAAGCAGAATATATTTTTTATGGAACGTCCTATAAACAAGACGATATAAAAGACAAATACATAAAAATGCAGGGAAGAAAAGTGTATGAATTTGCACTGAACCATGTGCCTGCTGCCATGAAGGAGTGCTTGGACAATGCTAATGTCGCCATTGAGGATTTAAAAAAAATATTCCTCCACCAGGCCAATAAAAAAATGGATGAGGCCATTGTAAAACGTTTTTATAGATTGTACAGAAAATCCATGCCAGAGAGTATTCTTCCCATGAATATCGAAGAGTTTGGCAACAGCTCTGTTGCGACTGTTCCAACACTTTTTGATTTGGTTATCAAGCAAAACTATAAAGGACATTCCTTGAACAAAGGAGATATTATAATGTTTGCAAGTGTTGGGGCTGGAATGAACATCAATGCCATTACCTACCAGGTTTAACTTTAGTTGAGTTAAATGTATCCCATTTCTTGGGGTTAATTGTGTAAATTTGTTGTGATGGTTATTATTCAGAACATTGGATCCTACTTCTTAATGCTTTCCAAGGTATTTACGCGTTTTTCCCGTTGGAGTGTTATGAAGGATCTCATCATCAGAGAGGTGGATTCTTTGATCATCCGGTCTGTAGGAATCGTATCGTTTATTTCATTTTTTGTAGGTGGTGTTGTTGCCATACAGACTGCATTAAACCTTACCAATCCTTTGTTACCAAAAAATTTAATTGGTTTTGCCACCCGTCAGTCCATCATCTTGGAATTCGCGCCTACTTTTATCTCTGTTATCATGGCAGGAAAAGTGGGTTCCTACATTACCTCGAGTCTTGGAACAATGAAGGTTACAGAACAAATAGATGCCCTAAAAGTGATGGGGATTAATACCTATAACTATTTGATCTTTCCCAAGGTAATCGCCATGCTGTTCTATCCATTCATCATTACCATCTCTATGTTTTTAGGGATATTTGGTGGCTATATGGCTTCCATTTACGGAGGGTTCTGTACCAGCTCAGAATTTGTTGAAGGAATACAATTAGAATTTATTCCTTACCACGTGAGTTATGCTTTTGTAAAAACAAGCTTTTTTGCCTTTATCCTTGCCACAGTTCCCTCCTACCATGGTTATTTCTTGAAGGGAGGAGCATTGGATGTAGGCAAAGCCAGCACCACCTCGTTTGTTTGGACCAGTGTTATTATCATTATAACCAACTATATTATAACCCAATTATTGTTGACCTGATGATTACCATAGAAAAGCTTTGTAAATCGTTTGAGGGGGTTGATGTTTTGGCCGACATCTCCACACAGTTTGATCAGGGAAAAACAAATCTGATCATCGGTCAAAGTGGTTCAGGAAAAACTGTGTTGCTTAAGTGCATTTTGGGACTGTTTGAAAAGGACAGTGGTAAAATTTATTTTGGAGACCAGTCGCTCCAAAACATGGACGAAAAAGAAAGGAGTATTTTGCGCCAGGAGATGGGCATGGTTTTTCAAGGGAGTGCCCTTTTTGATTCTATGACGGTAGAGGAAAATATTATGTTCCCCATGCGAATGCTTACCCAAAAAAGCTTTGAGGAAATGCGTTCTCGGGCCAACGAAGTCATTCAAAGGGTGAATTTGATAAATGCCAATAAAAAATTACCCACCGAGATTTCTGGAGGGATGCAAAAGAGAGTCGCCATCGCTCGGGCCATAGTGATGAATCCCAAATATCTTTTTTGCGATGAACCCAATTCTGGTTTGGATCCAAAAACATCAACACTGATCGACAATTTGATTCAAGAAATCACAAAGGAATTTCAGATCACCACTGTCATCAATACGCACGACATGAACTCCGTAATGGAAATTGGAGAAAAAGTGGTTTTTTTGGAGAATGGACGAAAAGGGTGGGAAGGCTCTAATAAAGAAGTTTTCTATACCGAAAATGAATCTGTGGCGAATTTTATATACTCTTCCAACCTATTTAAAAAAGTTCGAGAGGTTTATCAGAAAAAGAATTAAGTTTTTCCTCTATTGAATTTTTTGGTCGCTTTTGACGAAATCTCTTTCACCTCCTGGTTTTTGTCCATGGGACATATCATCAAAAAATCCTGGGTATCTACCACAATAAAGTTATCCAAACCAGCGATTACAACTTTTTTGTTTGGGTTTGTTTTGACTAAATTTCTCGAGGCATTCTCATGATATAAATCTGTGTGAATCACAGCATTTCCATCCTTGTCTTTACGATGAAAATCATAAATAGATTTCCAGCTCCCCAGATCATTCCAATCAAAACGTGCAGGGCTCAACAAAATATTTTTTGATTTCTCCATCACCGCATAATCAATTGAAATCTTTTCAGCCAACGAATAATTTTTAGCGATAAACGACGCTTCGTCAGCTGTATTGAGTTGATCGAAGCCCTGGTTGAATAATGCGTACAAGTTGGGTGCATGACTTTTAAATCCTGAGAGGACAGCCTGGACCGACCACACAAAAATACCAGAGTTCCAAAAATAATTTTCAGCTGCAATAAACTTTTTTGCCGTTACGATATCTGGTTTTTCGGTAAATTCTAGGACGGGTAGAAAACGAGCGTCTGAAACTTTATCTACCGCAATATATCCAAAGCCTGTTGCAGGGTGATCGGGTTGGATACCAAAAGTGATAAGGTTTTTTTCATCGGTGGCTTTTAAGGCCAAATTGATGTCCTCTGTAAAAAGTTCTTCATCGAGAATCAGGTGATCGCTGGGGGTAACCACAATTCTGGCTTTACTGTTGATTTTTTTTATTTTTAAACTTGCCAAAAGAATACACGGCGCCGTATTGCGTTGCTCAGGTTCACATATGATCTGATCCGATGAAATTTTGCCTTCCAACTGATCCAAGATAATGGCTTGATAACTGGCGTGGGTAACGATAAAAATTTGTTCAGGAGGGATTGTGTTTTCTAGGCGGTGAAATGTTTGCTGCAACAGGGATTGGCCCGTACCTGTCATGTCGTGAAATTGCTTTGGAAAATCAGGAGTACTGGTCGGCCAAAAACGCGAACCAATCCCTCCGGCCATGATAATTGCAAAGTTGTTTTTAGACATTTTATTCAACTATTACTACCCGAGCATGCGGACTAAAAAGATATACTTTATGAGAGTCCAAGGCTTGGCATTCATATCTTTTGGTGCGTTTTTTCCCTCTAACGAATTTTCTTCCATTGTGAATTTCAAAAACAACACCTTGTTCTAATTCAAAAATATACTTTTTTTCACTCTCTGGCTCAAATTTATTGAGTGCCAATACCAAATTTAGATCTGCGTCGGAGGAAGCTTTTGGGTCAATAAAATGCTCCGCCACTACCCCCAATAGTTCCTCGGGAAAAATTTTGGGGTTCACAAAAGGTAGCATTATTTTTTTAAAGGTGTATTTCCACTCTTTTCCATGAGGTTTTATCCCGCGACCATAATCTTGGAAAGCGATTAGATGGGCAATTTCATGTAAGGTTGTGATTAAAAAACGATAGGGATTCGCCATTTCATTTACAGTGATCTGGTGTCCACCTTTGGGCAGACTCCTGAAGTCCCCGTGTTTGGTAACCCGTTGGGGCGTAACCAAAAGATTTACCTGCCATCGCAAAAGGTATTCTGAAAGTAAGGGAAGTGCCGCCTCAGGAACAAAATCTTGGAGGAAGGATACTTTCTCTTCCATAGGTTTAAGGTGTAGTAGAGGAAATGGGCAACACTTTTCCGTTGTAAAACTGGTGCGCTGTAAGTGCAAAATTCAAAATATAATCCCCCATTTGTTGGGCACTAACAGGGGCCTCATAGCCTGGAAAAGCTTCTGCTAACATTTCTGTTTGAACCGCTCCCAAAGCCAAAGCATTAAAAGCAGGGCCTTTTTCTTTAAACTCTTCTGCCAACAGTTCTGTGAGTATGCTCAATGCTCCCTTGCTGCTGCTGTATGCAGAAAGTCCAGGAAACTTAACGGTTCCTTGGACTCCGCCCATGCTGGTTATATTCAATACATGACCATTATGTTTTAACATCGGCAGCAATAGCCGGGTCAGCGCTGCTACGGCAAAAAGGTTCACCTTATAAACCTCCTCAAATTCTGAGGTAGTTGTTTCGAGAAAGGGTTTGTTGATAAAGCTACCCGCGTTGTTAATCAAGACATCAATCGAGGTGTTTGCCGACTTTATTTCTGCAACACATTCCGTTATTTGGGCTTCGATGGTCAGGTCAACCGAATGGGAGTCAATGTTATCAAATCCTTGTAGGGATTTGATATTTCTTGAGAGGGCAATGACACGATGCCCCTGGGCAGCAGCTTTTTTACAAACCTCAAAGCCTACTCCTCTGCTGGCACCCGTTACAAGAATGGTTTTTATCTCCAACGGTATCCAATTATTGTGATATTCATACTCGAATCTGTAAGCTTATCAACCATAAATTAGGAAATCAAAAGGCGGATCGGGTTTTCAATATAAGACCTCAGTGTCTGTAGGAATTGGGCACCCGTGGCACCGTCAACCGTTCTGTGATCACAAGCCAAGGTGAGTTTCATGGTATTTCCCACGACTATAGCTTCTTCTTTTACAACTGGCTTTTTTTCAATGGCTCCCACCGACAAAATCGCAGAATTCGGCTGATTGATGATGGATGTAAACTCCTGAATGCCAAACATCCCCAGATTGGATACTGTAAATGTACTACCATCCATTTCGGCGGGTGTTAATTTCTTATCTCTGGCTCGCAAAGCGTAATCCTTCACGGTATGTCCAATATTTCTCAAATCCATCTCGTCGGTAAATTTGAGTACGGGGACCACAAGGCCGTCTTCTACAGCCACTGCGACGCCCAAATGCACATGTTGGTTTAAAATAATTTTATCATCAAACCATTGAGAATTTACTTGAGGGTGCTCCTTAAGCGATAGCGCTACTGCTTTGAGAATTATATCATTAAAGGAAATTTTGGTTTCTGGCAAAGTATTGAACTGCTGACGGAATGCTATGGCATGATCCATATCTAACTCCACAGACAGATAATAGTGTGGCGCTGAAAATTTTGAAGCAGACAAACGCTTGGCAATTGCTTTTCTCATAGAACTGTTGGCCAGTTCTGTAATACTTTCAACACCTTTAGGACCTTGAGAAACAGCATATCCTCCAACAGACCCTTTAAAGTTTTCTATATCGCGCTTGATGATTCTTCCTCCATCACCAGAACCTGCTACTTGCTGCAAACTGACACCTTTTTCTTCAGCCATTTTTTTGGCCAAAGGTGAGGCAATTAATCTACCATTTTGACCCACGGGAGCCGGGGCAGGTGACTGCACTTTTACAGGTGCGGGTTGGGGTGTTTCCTTTTTTTCTGCCACAGGAGCTGGGGCTGCAGGAACCTCGGGCTGAGCTGATGAAGCTGGGAGATCATTAGCGGCACTGGCAGTAATTGCTGCCTTAACCGCCGCAGGATCAGTACCTTTTTTTCCAATGGCAGCCAACACTGCGTCCACAGGCGCGGATTCACCAGCCTCAAGACCAATATACAGCAATGTCCCTGAAAAAAAAGATTCAAATTCCATAGTGGCTTTGTCTGTTTCGATCTCCGCCAAAATATCCCCTTCATTTACAGCGTCACCCACTTTTTTATTCCATTTAGCAACGGTTCCCTCTTCCATGGTATCACTCAAACGGGGCATGGTAATAACCTCCAATCCTTCGGGTATGGTTAGAATTTCTGCTTTTTCTTCCACAGCATCCTCAGTCGCAGTCGCCGCTGCAACAACTGTCGTTGCGACCTCCTCTGTAGTTTGTGCTGCAGTATCGCTGTTTCCAGCCAACATGCTTTTTATGTCTTCTCCTTTTTCGCCTATGATGGCCAAAAGTGAATCTACGGGAGCAGTACCCCCTTCCTCAATACCAATGTGCAAAAGCTCTCCCTCCTGAAAAGACTCAAATTCCATGGTAGCTTTGTCCGTCTCAATCTCTGCGAGGATATCTCCTTCTTTTACAGTATCACCAACCTGCTTAAACCATTTAGCCACGGTACCTTCCTCCATGGTATCACTTAAACGAGGCATGTTTATCAATTCTGCCATTTTAGTCTAATTTATGCTTAATAAAAGGATAATCTTCTTGCTCGTATACAGCATCGTACATAACCGATTTATCTGGAAAAGGAGCTTCTTCAGCAAACTTTTCACACTCCGCTACTTTGACTTTTACCGCAGCATCTATTTCCTCTAATTGCTTGAGCGTAGCGTATTTATTTTTTAGAATAATTTCTTTCACCTGGGTTATGGGGTCAATTTTTCTGTATTCTTCGACTTCTTCCTTGGTCCTGTATTTTTGTGCATCGGACATAGAATGACCGCGATATCTATAGGTTTTCATCTCTAAAAATGAAGGCCCTTTTCCGGATCTGGCCCTGAGGATGGCTTTGTCCAATTCTTTGGCTACTGCCACTGGATCCATTCCGTCCACAGGTCCACAAGGCATCTCATACCCCAGACCGAGTTTCCATATCTCCTGATGCGAAGCGGTCCTTGCAACAGAGGTTCCCATAGCATAGCCATTATTCTCCACTACAAAGACCACTGGAAGTTGCCATAAAGTGGCCAAGTTCAGGGTTTCGTGAAGTGAGCCTTGCCGCACAGCTCCGTCCCCCATAAAGCACAAGGTAACATTGTCGCGGTCAAAATATTTATCTCCAAAAGCCATTCCAGCACCCAAAGGGATTTGTCCGCCTACAATTCCATGTCCACCGTGAAAGTGGTGTTCTTTTGAAAAAATATGCATCGATCCTCCCAATCCCATTGAGGTCCCCGAAGCTTTTCCAAACAACTCAGCCATTACACGCTTGGGATCTACTCCCATTCCAATGGGCTGAACATGATTTCTGTATGCCGTTATCATTCTGTCTTTCTTGGGTTCCATCACGTGTAGTGCTCCTGCGAGTATGGCTTCTTGGCCGTTATACAGGTGGAGAAATCCCCGCACCTTTTGTTGGATGTATACAGCGGCTAATTTGTCTTCAAACTTACGCCAAAAGAACATATCCTCATACCATTTCAGATAAGTAGCTTTGGTTATTTTTTTCATTAAACAGTTATGATTATCAAATTCAATTTATATTACAAAATTACTGAATTAAGTCCTTTTCCTAAAATATATTTTTGAAATTGACCAAAGCCAAAATTTATCAATAAACTAAGGATAATTCCTGCCCTCCCGCTGATCTGTTTGCCCCATCGAAGTTAAAGCTGAGAGAGAATCTCAAAGTATTTTCCAAAGGGTTTCTAATTTTTGAGGTGGAAGAGAGGTAAGAGATGTCAATTTCCATACTTTTCAGTTTAAAACCAGCCCCAAAGGTCAAGTATCGCCTTGAGCCTTTTTCCTCACTTTCATTAAAATATCCAGACCGCAGCGCCAAAGTATTGGCAAACAGATACTCCAGACCTAAAGCCCAGGTGATTTCTTTTAATTCTTCATCAAATCCTCCTGGCGCATCATTAAAGGATTTAAAAATTCCATTAAAAAAGTTAACATCGGGTTGTCTGTAACCCAACTGTTGATTGTTGTTGTCATAAAAAGCTACTGGGGTGGGTACCAAAAGCTTTGAAAATTCTAAATGGATGCCCAAGATATTTGAGGAATCAAAGATTAAATCCATCCCCGATCCAATTTTGAGGTTGGTGGGAATAAAATCCATTTGCCCGCCCTCATCATATTTCAATCGGGGGCCAAT